>ERZ1023965.40-NODE-40-length-48720-cov-21.231316_pt1 | contig 48720 bp, 65 predicted proteins | sample MGYA00380428_ERZ1023965 | MGnify/ENA primary metagenome ERZ1023965 (study PRJEB33179, sample SAMN07449054) | human gut metagenome | biome: Human-gut; feature: Human associated habitat; material: Faeces | host: Homo sapiens | place: India:Kasaragod | collected...
GCTGAGGAAGAGCGCAAACGTAAGGAAGCGGAAGCTGCCGCTGCCGAGGCAGAACGCAAGGCAAAGGAAGAAGCTATCCGTAAGGCTGACGAAGCTGCGAAAGAAGAGCAGCAGAGAAAGCTTGCGGCTGAGCAGGAGAAACGCGATGCAGAGAATGCCGCACAGCATGCAACTGCACAGGCTCAATCTCTTTTTGCACAGACTTCCGTCAGCACAAGCAAACAAAAAGTAAAGGTTACTAAACGTTTGATTGTTACCGATAAAAATGCTTGGCTCGATATCATTCAGCAGTGGTGGACAATCGAGGGTTCTCAGATGGCTCCAGACAAACTCGCTTCTAAGTTGGAGTTCATGCGCAAGGCTTGCGAGAAACGTGCTAACAGCGAAGAAGAGTATATCATGTCTCCTTATATCAAATATGAGGATGAAGTAACAGCTAAGTAATATGGCGGAACAACCGTTTGATCCTTATTATTCTCGTGGTGAGGTCTCCAATTCAGACCTCACTGCGCTGAAGTTCGCTCTGAACCCGCAACTCAACTTCGTAAAGGAAGAGGATAAGAGAAAGGCATTCCACCTTGGAACTCTTGTTGATGCTCTCGTTACTGAACCCGAAAAGTGTAATCATTACGCTATGACGGTAGATGATGAGAAATACACAGAGAAGGATTGGAAATGGGGATTAGACAGACTTGCAGTTTTAAAGAAACAAGCAACAAAGGATAGATTTCTTGATTTTGTTCTGAAAAATGCGGTCGGTCAGAAAACATTCATCAATCCGCACATGAAGATGGAATACCAAGGTTTCAAGTTTGAACTGCCTGTACGATGTAAGTTCGACTGGTGGCTTGGTGAATTTGGAGGCGACTTAAAGACTACGGCCGCTACGTCACAGGAACAGTTTGAAGACCAGATCGATTTCGTTGACTGGGACAGAAGCCGTGCGTGGTATATGGACTTAACGCACAGCATAGACCCAAGATACGGAAACATGGACTTTATCTTTGCGGTCTCCAAGACCAAGAAGAAAGTATTCTATAAGAAGATTGAACGTGGTGACGAGTTGTATTTGCGTGGTAGGGAGAAGGCTCTTGAGTGGGCTTTCCGCATGTGGTGTTTATTATAAACTTGTTTATTATGTCAGATAAACCGAAATTATACGATTATCAAGAAGAAGGTGTACGCATGGAACTCGCTATGAAGCGTTGCATAAATGGGGACGATATGGGAACGGGCAAGACGGTTCAGTCTATCGTTGCCATTGAGCGTGCTAAAGCAACACCATGCCTGGTTGTATGCCCAGCCGCACTAAAAGTGAATTGGGAGAGAGAGATAAAGAAGTTTACGAACCTCCGTCCTCTCATACTTACCGATTCTGTCAATGCGACATACGGATATCATCTTACGAAGATGAACCTTTATGATGTGGTGATATGCAACTACGAGTCGCTCGCAAAATACTTCGTCGTAAATCTTGGACCGAAACCACTAAGACTCAATAATTTTCTGTTTCGCGATGAACTGAAGATTATCAAGTCTGTGATTATAGACGAGTCTGCAAGAGTTAAGGACCCGTCCACAAGGCAGTCTAAAATCATCATGGGATTGTGTCAGGGCAAAGAATACATCTATGAACTCACAGGTACGCCTGTTGTTAATCACGCAACAGACCTGGCCTGTCAGCTTGCAATCCTTGGTCGCCTGAACGATGAGTTCGGAGGGTTTGGTGAGTTCTGCAACAGATATGGTGAGAATGAGAATCTTGAAGAGCTTAACCGGAAGATACACGAAACGTGCTACTTCCGCAGAGAGAAGAAAGATGTTCTCAAAGATTTGCCGGATCTGACCAGAACGACCATCAGTGTTGCTCTCGACCCTGAAACGCAGGAAGAGTACGATACCTGTCAGAAAGATCTTCTTACATTCCTTCTTGAATACAAGAGCTGTTCTGAAGAAGAGGCAAGAAAAAAGTTACGAATGAAGGCTCTTGTTAGATTTATGAACCTTCGCTCGATATCCGGTCGAGGCAAGATGAAGGCAACAATAGAGTTCCTTCATGATACCGAAGAACAGATAATCGTGTTTGCTGAGCATCGTGAAGTCGTTAGTGAAATCAAGAAAGAGTTCCCTGATGAGGTTTGCACAGTGACTGGTTCTGATAGCCAACAGCAGAAGCAGTGGGCAATTGATTCTTTCCAGGCTAAGAAAAAGAGGATCATCATCTGTTCCATTAAGGCGGCAGGTGTAGGTCTAACGCTTACGGCATCTTCCAATGTCGTATTTGTTGAGCTACCGTGGACGATGGCAGATTTGTCGCAGTGCGAATGCCGTGCCTATCGTAACGGACAGAAGAATGCGGTTACATCGTGGATTCTCATGGGTGCAAATACCATCGACGGCTATCTCTATAGCTTGATTATGCAGAAAGGCTCAATAGCATCAAAGGTCACAGGAGAGCAGGACTCTGCCATCAAGGATGTTGCTTACTTTGATGAGTTGGCAGATTTGGTTTTAAAAAATTCTTTAAACAAAAAATAAATGGAAATTCAAGGAAAAATTATTGCGGTTCTGCCTGAAAGAAGCGGTATTTCGGCAAGAGGCGAGTGGAAATGTCAGACTTATGTAATAGAAACACAAGAGCAATACCCTAAGAAGATGGCTTTTGATGTTTTTGGAGCTGATAGAATTGCCAATTTTGGCATTCGGATTGGCATGGTTGTCGATGTTAGCTTTGACATTGATGCGCAAGAATATCAAGGTAGATATTTTAACCAGATCCGTGCTTGGGATGTTAAGAATGTGGCGCAGCAAAATCCTGCGCAAGGTGTGAATTATAACGGCAATGCTCAGGCTGGAGCACAAGCAGCGCAATCGGCTCAACCGACAGCTGGCCCTGCTAACACAACGAACCAAAACAATCCGTTTCCGCCAGCACAACAGCCAGGAGCGCCAGCAGGGGAATCCGATGACCTTCCATTCTGATCTGGATGATAAGGTGAAACTTATACAAAAAGCATTTAATGCTGTAATAGTATGATGTACAACACAAGCAACCCTCTTGAGGCACAGAACTTGAGGCTTCGTGTCGACAAGCTGATAGCACGCGGAGAGATGGTAGAACTGATAAGCAAGAAGCCACGGTCACTCAAGGCCAATGCTTATCTTCATGCCATCCTCTCATACTTCGGCTTGCAGACAGGCAACACGCTCGAAGAAGTCAAAAGTTACTACTTCAAGAGGGTTGTCAATAGTGATCTGTTTGTGAGGCACAAACACGATGATATTCTTGGTGACGACAGAATATATCTTCTGTCTACCACAAAGCTGACACAGGAAGAACTTTCGCTTGCCATAGACCGTTTCCGAAACTGGTCTGCCGACAAGGCTGGTATCTACATTCCGTCATCAGAAGAATATATCGCACTTCTTCACATACAGCACGACATTGACAATGCTAAAAATTATCTCTAAGCAAATGATATTACCCAAAAAGATAAGAAATAAGTCTGACGAGTTGTTCCCCGACAACCATGAGGCTCACAAGGCATTTCTGATGGGAGCCGCAATGGCACTTGGATACGACCTGTCCGACTTTCAGAGCGACGAACAGCCCTGCTGTGATGATTATCCCTGCAAGGAAGCTCTCGAAGCATGGCTTGCATACAAGAAAGAAAAACGTCAGACTTACAAGCCACGTGGGTTAGAAGCTCTTAAAAAGAAACTTCTACAGTTGTCAAACGGAAATCCTGAATACGCAAAGGTTATCGTTGAGTATTCTATGGGCAACAACTACACTGGGTTGTTCGCTCCTAAAAACAATGGTGTAAACAGCTATGAACAACAGCAACGAACTTTCAACAAGATTAATTCAATCCTTGCCGACTGAATATAGTCAAGCGGTATCGAAATATGGTGAACAATATGCGCTATTCCTGGAGAAATATCCTACTCTGCAAAATCGCACGGACACTATAACTTCCATATACGATTCTGTCGATAGAGGCGGTATGTCCTTTGTTGAAGTTGACAAATACTTCAAAGATGGTGCAAGCGAGTTCTGGATTAAGGTAATGCTCATTGATTTGTTTATGGTTGTTGGAGCTATCGACTCAACTACTTCTTACCAGTTCAAGGCTATGGCGCAGCGCATCAGGCAAGAATACTATCACCTTACACCAAGCGAGCTTACCAGATTCTTCTACGAGTTCTCTATTGGCGAGTATGGCGAAATCTATGTCGGCAAGACCGTGAATCCTCAGATACTTTTTATAGCCCTCGACAAGTATATGTGCAAGGTATACGAAAAGAGAGCCGAAATTGACGGACAGAGAAACCGCGACAAGCAGAAGATAGAGGATGAGAAGGCTAAGGCGAACGCTATATCCTACGAAGAGTATTGTTTAAGGAAAGGTGTTGATCCGAAACAATCCCCTCTTTTCGAGCTAAAACAAAAACTTGAAAAAGAATCAAAACGAGACCAAAATGGCAGACGTAAGTAAAATGGCAGAGGAATGGCTCAGTGAGCACCCTGATGCGACAAAGAAAGAAATATGGATGGCTGGTTATTGGAAATCAACTGATAACTGGTGTAACCAAACCAAGTAAATTTTAGAATTACAAACAGATTAATATATAGATAAACATGAGTCATTTTTTAACATTGGTAATTGGTGATGAGCCTGAGAAGCAACTCGCCAAGTATGACGAAAATATAGAGCTGCCTATGCATTTATATATGACCAAAGAGCAGCTTATTAGTGATAAACGTAAGGAGATTGAAAAATACAAAAAGAACTACTATGATGTATTTCTTCAAGACAAAGATGCATATCTTTCCGATTGTTGTAAGGAACATGCTGATTATATCGAGAACGAATTTCCCAAACACCTTAACTGGACGGACGAACAGATGTATGAGGATGCCGTGAAATATTACCGTATGGACATAGATGAAGGAAGCAAGAATATTGAGATACATGAGGACGGCAGCGTTTGGAACACCTATAATAATGATGCTAAATGGGATTGGTATCAGATGGGTGGTAGATATGCTGGAAGACTTCAATTAAAGGATATATCAATGGATGCTCCATTATACTATCCGATGTTTCCAATGTCCTATTCAAGAGAAGACCTTAATTACTTAAAGAAACTAAAGGCAGAAGGTCGTTGCGACCAAGCTCGCATTAAGGATATATCCAATGTAGAAGAAATATCAGCATTCGCAGTTGTTAAGGACTGGAAATGGTATGAGCGTGGAAAAATGGGTTGGTTTGCCGTAGTATCAGACGAAAAAGACAAAGATGCATGGGGCGAAGAAGTGAAACAACTTCTTGCATCACTTCCTCCTGACACTCTTCTTACTGTATATGATTGCCATATATAATCCAAACCAAAACATTGTTAATGTAAATTTTAGAATTATGACACAGAAAGAACGTATTGAGAACGCTACCACAAAACAGGCGGTAGTGTTCATCGGAGTTTATTCTTGGGTTATCGTCAGAAACCTTGGAAGAGCAATCAATAAGGCAGTATACCGACTTCCCTGGCTCTTCATAACACTAACTGTTATCATTTCCTTTATCGTTAGCTTTATCTTTATCTCCAAGGCACGTGCCGAGCGTGACAGATACGATAAGGATATGGAGCATATATCTCAACAACTCGACAGCTACAAGGCTGTTTACGATAAGTAATTTAATCACGCAGAAATGAGAAAATACAAACATACAATTTTTGGGGTGTTCTTTGTCGAAAGGGAGGTCTGATATGCAGTGGAAACCAAACAGATCAAAACCATTAATAGCAGGTATCCCTCTGAAAAGACCATCTCAGGAACAGGTCAACAAGGCTTACATGCTTTTCTACTCCATGATAGGAGGTTTCGCCTCTGTGGTCCAGACACAGATTACTGATGTATACAACTATGCGCGACAAGATAAAAAACTGTTCCGCATGGAGGCAAAAAAGCGGCTTACGGAGGCGAAACGATGTTCTGACGAACTTGTTGAATCTTTCATGTTCTATATGGGCAAGATTGGTATGCAGCAGATATGGCTCGACCTCACAGATGCTATCGAGGAGGATATTAGGCCAGATATACAGAAATGCTTTTATGCTCTCGATAACCAGTTCTTGAAGTTCTGTATTAAGCAGCATAAACTCTACACCCTCATTCTCATGGCCGAGATTTTATCAAGAATGCTTTGCAAGTCTGTGGATGAGTTCTCGTCTGTTATGCAGAAGAACTACGGCATGACAGCATTTACCGTTGGCAGCCGATTCACTGTTCCGGTAAAGGGTGTTTATGCCAGGATACGCAACGTGATGGAACTTCTTTATCCTGTTTCTATAGACAACAATGTGTTTTCGGAATGCAAAGACAAGTTTAATCTTGGCTTCGAGATTATCGGTCTTAAAATTCTTGATTGCCATCGTGCTGACGAAGCCTTATCCAAGGCTTGCAAACTTAACGGCGTTAATATAACGCCAGACGGGTCTGAAAAGAAAAACCCGATCGTCAACACCGGCACACCTTGGAATGAGGCTCAGATAAGGGCGCTTACTATAGGGTTCCCGGATTCCCCTACAAAAGAAGTCGCACATATTGTAGGACGCAGCGTTTATGAGGTAAACAAGAAAGCTAAAGAGCTCGGATTGAAAAAATCTCCTAAATACCTCAAAGCAATAAGAACAGCAAACCTTAAAAAGAAAACAAAATGAAAAAGATTCCAAAGTTATACACAAAGAATAATAAAGGTCGCTACGAGGAATACAAGATTCCCGAATGTGACACGTCTGATACATTTTATCAGAAGATAAATGGAAGGTACGAACCCGCATGTATGCTCTTGCATGACTCTCTACCAGAGGGCGTGTGGGTAATCACTCGACATCGTTCTTCTACAGAGTATATCAGCGGGGCATACCTTCGTGAGCGATTCCGTCTTGATAAGGTCTCTGATATTGAGCGTTTTCCTCTGTCAAAGATGGGACATATAAACAAGGTGTCTGACCGCATCATGAGTGAATTAAAACTAAGTAATACCGATTCTAAGCCTATGACCAATCGCGAACTTGTTGATGCTGTTGTTGGGCTTGTATACAAGATTAACGAGGAGGATAGCTTATGATGTCAGAAAAGCAATATCGAGTAGCCAGAAAGGGTGTTGTCGGGCAAATTAAGTTAGCTCAGAAGCTACATTGCGTCAACCTTGAGAAGAAGCACAGAGCCGCGTTAAAGAAGTTGGAGCTACGTTTCTTAAAACCCGACGCAACAGGTTGTTTTGATTGGGGGGCAAGAGTGTCGAGTAGTCGTTATCATTTTTAAATTACCGAGCTTATGGAGAGAAAGATTGGAGAAACCTTTGAGTACCAAGGTAAGACTTATAAGGTAGCAGAATTTGACGATTGTAGAAATTGCGCATTTATACATATTAATTGTTCTTCTTTAAGGTCTATTACAGGTAATTGTATGGACTTTTTGAGGAATGATGGTGCTAATGTTAAATTTGAAGAAGTTAAAGATATGGAAATCAAAGATAACCAACTTACTATAAATATCCCTGATGGGATGGAGATAGACTTACAGAATAGCAACTTTGATACTGGAGTTATCAAGTTCAAGAAGAAAGAATTGCGTTATGAAGATATAGAGGACTCTTTGGATATCAAGACTTTTCTTATTCCTATTTCTGTAAACAATAGTTCAAAAATTAAAGCTATAGACAAACTTATTGATACAGCCGAATTCTACAATGGTAATTGGAAGCCCGATTGGAGCAATAACAAAGAAGGTAAGTTCTATATAAGTTATAACTTTATTCATAACGGTTATTTCGTTATAGAAGATAACTCAAATAATGTTGGAACAATCGTTTTTAAACACAAAGAAGATGCTCAGGCCGTTATCGACAACCCTAACTTCCGCGAAATTTTGGACGTAATTTACAAAAACTAAACAATACGATTATGGAAAAAGAAATTAACATAACGGAAATCCTGAAAGATAAACCGCAAGGAACTAAATTGTACGACTGGTTGTATAATAGAGATGTAGAGTTAGATACAATCAGCACTACAGATACAGAAACAGTAGTTTGGTGTACAAATGAGACCGATAATAATACTACTTGCCATCGTGGTTATTCCGAATTTGGTACAGTAAGAGGATGTCCTGATGGTTTACAGATCCTTCTTCCTTCAAAATCAATGCGAGATTGGTCTAAGCTCGCCTGGAAGATAGGTGATTTACTTACCAATGAATGTGGATTTCAGTGCATTTTCAAAGAATGGGCATCTGATGATTACACGAAGTTCAATGGATGTTATTCTAATAGTAGGGATGGTTATGAAGATGTGTTAAATACCGAAACCGCTAAGTTTGAGAAGTTAGATGACAATATTGCACATGATTATATCAAAGAAATTGAAAGAAAATTGGGTGGTAAGCTTAACCTTGAGACTTTGGAGATTGAAAAGCAGCCTGAGTTCAAGGATGGGGATATACTTAGCATCCAAGAAGATGAAGAATATTATCATACAATTTTAATCTTCAAAGGAGGTGCAGATGTCTATGTGTATTTTGATTGTTTTCATAGGGTTTTAACCTATGGTACAAAAGTAGATGGAAACGAGAAATCTATATATCACCTTGCTACAGAAGAAGAGAAACAACAACTCTTTACCGCTCTTGCAAAGGAAGGCAAGGCTTGGGATGCTGAGAAGAAAGCCATTGTTGATTTGAAGCCGAAGTGCGAGTTTAAGCCATTCGACAGATGTATTTGGAAGATACGGAATTGTGAAGGCTCTATATGGCAAGCAAGTTTCGTTTCTTATGTTGATGAGTATGGTGCTACTCCAATGGGTATGTCTATAGATGAAGATTTGGTTAACTTAATTATCCTTCCTTATAATGAGGAGACAGCTAAGCTGATTGGTACAACTAAAGATGTGGAGAAGTAATTATGGGCAATGAAGATTTAATAGATTACATACCTTATTATCTCCTTCCAAAACTAAAATGCGTTGATATTCCCAAAGATGGGAAAACAAAACGCAGGGAGAGAAGAAAATTATTAATTAAGAAAAGAAAGGGTAGATTATGATAGACGATGAGAGAATAGATGAAGCTGCAAGAGAAGCAGCAGACTTGTATGAGCAAGATTTGCCTATAATGTCTTATAATGAAGACACAGAGGTTGATGGTCAACATCATTTCTGTCAAGAGTTTGGTGCAGAATTATTTAAGAATGGTGCAAAGTGGGCTATCAATGAGTTCTTGAAGGGCCTGTGGCACCATGCTGATGAAGAGCCAAAGAAAAACAGGATTGTACTTACCGATACTCAAAGTATAATAGATAAAGGTCGAATCTGCTGGCTGACAGTAAAACTTACAAAAAACGGCTTTGTCCGCAACTGGAGTAACTATGCAAAAGTTACTAAAAATACCCGTTGGCTTTATATTGATGATTTGTTCCCAAAGAAAGGAGGCTATCATGATTAAGCAAGTTACTATGTACTCTGTCGTATGTGACAGATGCGGGAAACCATTCATTGATGAGTTTAATGGAATTGTGGCTTGGTTGGACGAAGGAACTGCAAAAGAGCAAGCAATGGAGAGCGAATGGGTGGAAATAGGCGATAAGCACTACTGCCCAGACTGCTATGAGTTTAATGATGTGTTAAACGTATATGTTCCTAAAAAGAAAGGAGATAAGTGATGAAAGAACTTAAAGTTGGAGAAAGAGTTGTCTTGGATATCGTTACAACTGAGACTATAACTTGTGCAGGTTGTTTCTTTGAAAGTAAGGGTGTTTGTGAAGTTTGGAGAAAATTTCCATGCGCAAGTATACGACGCTCAGACCGTAAAAATATAATATTTAAAGAAGTTAAGGAGTAATGAGTATGGTTGGTAATTTAAAGAGAGCAGCATTGATAATGGCTGCAACGGCTGTTTATACACAAGATAGTATTTTTGGTCTTCCACGTGTTAGATATAATGTTCCGAAAGGCAACATTCCTTCTGACAAGCAGAAGTGTCAGCCAAAGGCGCAGCATGAGTTCACAATCAAGGGTGTTAAGATTATAGCAGCTTCTAAGAAAGATGCTATTAAGAAGTACAAACATTCAAAAGGAAAGTAGTATGGTAATAAATTTTAATCCTAAGTATATACCAGGAGATATTGTGTATAACCACAAAAAAGAAATAATAAGAATTACAAGTTCTTATTTAAAAGGTACTAAATTATTCTATTATAGAGATGGAGAATATGGTTGGATTAGAGAGGATGCTATAAAACCAATCCCTCTTACTTCAGAGATTCTAGAGAAGAATGGATGGAAGAATGATGGCTATGATTGGTATAGATTGCCAACAAAAAGAGCTTATCTGTATATAACAAAAGATATAACAACTTTGGGTGAGTTCTTGGTGTGTGTAGGTCTAGACAGACATAATCTTGCTAGTATTAACTTTGTTCATCAGTTGCAGCACCTTCTCTTTGGCTTGAATATCAACTCAGAAATGGAGGTGTAGGTATGAAAATAAACAAAAATAATATAATAGAACTGTGTCTTGCTATAGGACTGATTATGTGTTTTGTAGCCATAGCCATATCTTGGGTGTGGATTATGTGTTTATGAATGTTTAACGCCTTCTGGCAATAATATAACGAAAAGTATGAATGCAACAGAAGCAAAAAGAAAGTTGTGTGAGATTAGAAGCAGCCTTACAGACGATGAACAGAAGCAAGCGATTTGGATAGCAATTAGAGCTATTGACACTTGCACTGAAAATGGATTTATTGTAGAAGATTGATTAACATAGATAGTAATATGCCAACAGGATTTACAGCACCAATATATGATGGTGAAGATATAACATTTGAGCAATTTGCAAATAGTTGCTTGCGTAACTTCGGTATCTACCTAAGATTTGAAGGTAAATATCCTAACCTTAGTAGATACGAAATCCCAGACAAGATATGTCCAAGTGATTATTACAAAAAGAGATATGAAGAGGCAAAAGCAGAGTACGAAAAGCATCTTGCAACACCTAAGACAAAAGAAGAACTTGAAGCAGAATATATTGCTTATGTCAATGGTGTAATCAAGTGTAATGAGGATAGAGCTAAAGAGAATGAAGCTCTCAAAAACAGATACAATGCAATGCTATCCAAAGTTAGAAGATGGACTCCACCTTCCGAAGACTACAATGGTATCAAGGACTTTATGGAAAGTCAATTAATTAATAGTTTAGATTTTGATTGCCGCCATGTTTATGTGGAGAATATCATCCCTAAAGATGAGTGGATTCAAAAACAATCTAATCGCACAGATTTAATAGAGTCTATGAAGTATAATTTAGAGCAATATAATAAAGACGTAGTTGCTGCTGAAAAGGATACTCAATGGCTCAAAACATTCTCGGAGAGTATTAAGAAAGTAACAGAGTAACTAACCATCCTGCAAAGGATAAATATAAGTAATATGGAACAAATTTCATTAGAAAACAAAGTTAGTAATACTTTGAAATGGCTTGCAAACCAAATTGCATGTACCCAAGTGTATAAGAAGTGGGACGAAGAATACAAAAAGAAAAGTATCGATGATGCTTGGCAAAAAGTTCAAGAACAGTTTAAGAAAGATATTGATTGGAATGCTCTTACGGAAAGTCAGTGCAAGGCCTTGCATTTTGGAAGTTGGCAATCCGAAGAAGATGTTGAGGAAGAAATTTCTTGCTTGCAGTCAGAATTAGACTATGGATACCTTACAAAGGAGGAATTTGATAAGAAGGTTGCTAATGAGAGAAACACTCTTGGACTTCGTTTGATTCCGCTATATCTCTACCCTTCATTGCCTATAGGTATTAACCTAACATGTATTAGTGGAGAAGAGAGAGTTTTTGATGGCTCAAACATTGATACAGATATTAGATTAGGATGCCTTGCATGGGGTATTAAGCCGAAAAAAGATTAACTAACAACCCTCTCCTGCAAAAGGGAGAGGGTAAAAAGAAAAGAATATGGCAAAAATGAATGTAACAGAAAAGGACTTTGAAGCTTTCTTTCAAGCAACAGAATCCCTTATGGCTATGTCTGGTACTTTAGATGAAGGCTTTGATGAAGAGGCTTATGCTATAAACAGACAGTTCAAAAGTTTCAAGCGAAGATACTTAAAGGCAAAGGAGGATAAACAATGAGTAAAGAAAAAGCGATCAAATATATTTAAGCAGCCCAAACTGCTATTGATGAAGCGCCATATCCATGTACGACAAAAGCTAAGATATTGTTAGTGGAGGCACTTAAAGAGTTGGTGGATTAGTATGATACAAAAGCAGACATGGAAGGACGAAATCAGGATTTTAATAACTGATGAAGAAAATCATGGTTCGGTTCAAATATCCATTCCGTTATATGTTAGTGATATTTTCAGCAAAGCTGATGCTCTAATATATGCACTCTTTGTTGATGATACTCATAGAAGATGTGGCGTTGCAAAACACCTATTACAACTCGCAGAGCAACAAGCTAAGTTGAATGGAGTGAAGACAATCGGATTGGAATTTAATAAAGATGAATCTGATAGGTTTGTTCTATATTGGTATCTCCGTAGTGGTTATAAACCATTTAATAAGAAAAGTAATTTATTAATTAAAAAGTTGGATGATTGATATGACAAAAGAAGAAGCGAAACAGCTATTGCCTATTATTCAGGCATTAGCAGAAGGGAAGGTCATTGAGTGTAGGGCAAAAATAGGCCGCCTAAAAGGTGTTGTAGACATTCCGAACAAATGGACAGAAACGAAAGAAATTTGGTGTATAAATAGTCTTGAGTATCGCATCAAGCCAGAGCAAGAACCAAAGTATCGCCCATTCAAGAATGCAGAAGAGTGCTGGCAGGAAATGCAAAAGCATCAACCGTTTGGATATACGTATGATTGGTTTAATAATATAAGAGATAGTATCACAAAGGTGGCTACCACTGGTGTTTCGTACGATTCGCCAACTGTTGTTATATCTTTCGAAGAGGTTTTCGATAGATTTGTTTTTGCTGACGGAGTTCCATTTGGTATAAAAGTAGAATAGTATGGCGTATTGTTTTTGTGATTTTTGTGATTACAAGGATAAGTGTAAGTACTATCGAAAGGTAGTTGTTTGTCCTTATTTGAAAGTGGAGGAATAGTATATGAACCAAGAATATATAATACACAAAGAGCTGAAAGATATGCTTGTATATTGGTTTGAGGACATTGAGGAACTTAGTAGTAAGCTAACAAGTGGAAATGTTTCTCATCAAGGAGCAACTATTAGAAACAAGGCTATAAGATGTTCTAAGTTTATCAAGGAGTTTTGTAAAACTAAGGAGGAATAGTTATGGCATGGGTAGCAGTTAATAGGTATGGTGACGAATACATCTATGAAGCAATGCCAGAACGTTTTTATTGTGTATGGGCGCCAACATTTTGTGAATACGAAAATAGAGTGTACGACTACGTAGAACTTCCCAAAGGCAGCATTAAGAAGCTCATCGGAAGAGAATTATCCTGGAACGATGAGCCAGTAGAACTTAAATAATTATAGCTTATGAAAAGTATATTCTCTATGTTTGCTTATTGGGATAGGGTACATCAATTCCAAGACGGACATATCAAAGTGGAAAGAAACCTTGCTTGGAGAAGAAAGTATCTTCATGTTCGTAATAGTAATAAACAATTAATCTTTTAGTGTATGAAAGAAGAAACAAGAAAAGTTGTAGTTCTCGATTGGGAAGATAAAATCAAGCTACAACAAGTTATCAAGGACTTGGAACAAGTTGCTGATACCTATCAAAGCCCCTGCAAGGAGCTTACTGGTATCAACAATACACTTTACTATCTCAAAACGATTGAGGAGAAAATTAATTAGTGTATGGAAAGACAAATAACAATTAGCATAGAAGAGTATAATAAGCTCATTGATATGCACACAAAAAGAGAGGAACTTCCCAAAAAGATAGAAGTAAAGAAGTATACCTCAAAGTGGTGGAGATGTATTAAACATGCATCGTATTCACTCTTTCATTATAACAAGAATGTGGAGCAACAAAAGCTCATCAAGTATTGCATCAATGAAATGTCAAGAGTAATACTCGCTAATCTGTATGGTTATTGGCGAGGCGATTTATCTGATTATCTCAAAAATAGAGACAATTTAGAGTATTTTATGAGAAGTTACAAAGATAGTGCCTATCATAACATAATGGAATGGTTAGATAAAAAGAAATAGCGTATGAAGAAGATAAGTTTTAATCTCAAATATCTTATAACCAAATACGATTGGTGCTTTTATTTCATTCCAAGTTTAATCGTATGGAAGCCTTATAGTGGTGTTTATGAAATTAATGTAGCCTTTCTGCTTTGGGAGTTTAATATTAAATATCAATTAAAAAGAAATAAGAAATGAAGAAGGAAATATTTGACTTCTCAGAGGCTCTGAGAAGAATGAAGGAGGGAAAGAAAGTGAGAAGGGTAATTTGGGAAGAATGTGGAGCTTATATCCATATTGTCTCTGAGACTATTGTGGCTGTATGCGATGGGCAATTCTTTCCTTGTGTTTTCAAAGATTCTGAGGATATACTTGCAACAGACTGGGAGGAGGTGCAAAAGATGAAGAAAAATGTATTGACCCTCACAGTCAGCAAGCAATGGTTCGACATGATTGTTGCTTGCGAAAAGACCGAGGAGTATCGGGAGATAAAACCTTATTGGATTAAACGTCTGACCACTAACTGCGAAGTAGCTTATGATGTGGCGGCAGAAACATATTGCGGAGAGGTGCTTTATCGCCCTTACACCCACGTCCTCTTTATCAACGGCTACCGCAAAGATAGCCCACGTATTGAGAAGGAGATTGAGAGCATCACCATCGGCAAGCCGAAAAAAGGCTTATGCCCTGATAAGTGGCTTGATACAGAGTTTTTTATAATTAAGTTTAAGTAGCGTATGACAAATAAAGAATTTTTTAATACGCATTGTGGAGAGCCTGTTCTTTATAAAGGTAAGGACATTGGCGCATACGTGGCAGGGTATATTGAAGAAAAGTATATCATCTTAGGTTTTGATGATTATACAGGCTGCATTCAGTCCTTCACACCTAAGGTGAATAAAACGCTTGGTGGAATATATAACTCATACCGATTCGCAAAGTTGAAGTATTTGGAAGTGATAAAACATAGGTAATATGAAAAAAGAAGAAAAATGTTGCGGTAACTGCCTTTGGATGGAATGCGAAGACATCTTAGGCAATGGATGGTGCTTCAAAAAAGATTGCGAAACATCTTGTGATAAGGTTTGCAAGAAACATGAATTTTAAACTTTAAATATTAAAATGGAAAATAAAGAATTGACTCTTAATGAGTATCAGAAGGCAGCAATGACTACTTGCATGTCTAGTTGTGAGAACTTTAGCTACATGGTCCTTAATCTTATGGGTGAACTTGGAGAGTTTACTTCAAAGATTGGTAAGCTTATCAGAAAAGGAAAAGCTCACATCGAAAACAACAAGTTAGTGGTTCACGACGATGTTGAGTGTGTAGATTTTGAGGCAATCCGCGCAGAACTCGGTGACTGTTTTTGGCAGTTAAACGGAATCTGTTCTGTATTAGGATATAACGTAAATTCTATATGCAGGGAAAACTTAAAAAAACTTGCATCTCGAAAGGATAGAGGCAAGATAGACGGTAATGGTGATTTTAGATAGCCTATGAACGTGAAAGAAGCACTACAAGACAGAGTACGGCATTAGCTTCCTCCATGGAAGCTGAAGATTATCTATACGCTTAGGGGTGGCTACGCATCACGTGTGGTCACCCCTTTTTGTTTGTAAATCAACTAAATAACCAATAAAAACATCAGAAAAAACTAAGAACGTTTAATGTAGCTTTAATTTCCAGTAAATCCAACCTAAAAACGCGAGAACGCCTATTAAAAGACAAACTGAAGCTATCTTACCTATATTCAAGAAAGTCCTGTCGGTCTTTGATAGTTGCTTATCAACCTCAACTTTATATGGGATTGAATCTCGTACAATCAAAGTATCTGATTTATTTCTTACAATGTATCTGTCTTTATATTGAAGATGGTACTTGTCCTTGAACACTGTATCGCCTCTAATATAAACAGATACGCTATCATGCACATAGACGGAATCAGTCTTCAATAAAGAATCCGTCTTTACTACGACCCTATCTTTGTATTCTGTAACAGGAACATACTTTGTAGTAGTGCATCTACAGAACATTGATAGAATCAGCATTGCTACTGCAATAGCAATTACAACTCTTGTTATCTTATCAATCAGTTTCATAAGCTACTGAATTATAATCGTTACCTTTTCCTTTTTATCCCAAGCTGTCTTCATTGTCTGAATGAGCTTGTTGGTCCAGAATCTGGAATCGCTAACCCATCCTTTCTTATCGTTTTTACCGACAAGAATACACCCCTCTGTGTCTTTTGCAGAGTTGCCGCTATGTATGCGTATTCCGCCAAATCCTTTGACGTTCAGAAGCAATGGCAACATCTTCTTGAACCGGTTAGAGTAGGTGTATACACATTCGTAGCTGCCGCTTGGTATCGCAGTCTGCCCATATACCTTTTTGTTCTTGATTTCGTTCAAGTCCATTTCTTGATTCAACCCTCTGTCTGTATCTTCAAGAGTGTTGCATCCGAACAGTTTACCATTCACGTACAGACGACTGATAGTATAGTCGTCCTTTTTCCAGGCCCTATCAATTAGTACTTCCATTCTCGTTTTCCTCCTCTTTTTTATCAAACTCCTGGCTCAATCTCTCCAATATCGGCTTCCAATAGCTCGGCAATGCCTTTGCGAACTCAAACCTCAGAATGTAATAAATAACCCTGAATGAGATATTCTTAGGATATGCCTTAATGAGATTTTTAAACGCGTTGCATATATACACATAGCAGAATATATACGTGAGCATCTTGATTACAAACAAAGCCTTGCTTCCGTCATTACAACCGACCATGATACCGTAGATGACGTAATCAATGGTCAGGTATAGCAACATTTCCAAAATGGCGTTTACGAACTTCGATGCAGAAAAGTTCTTGCACCGCACAACACTTACACCGTCGGCCCTCATTCCGCAGAAGATATTAAAGCCGAAAGCGATTACCAGCGCCAACACGAAACCTTCAGTCGGCGTTGCAAAGGCGAGTATAGCAGAGAATATTGTCACCGCTATCTGCCGGATTTGGGAAGAATCTAACAAACCTATCATAATCGTTATCCTGAATAATTTGTAATAAAAAAATATAAGTTTCGGTCTTTTCTGCAAATATAGCAATAAAATCCCGAAACTCAATCAGATAACGATCAAAAGGTCAAACTTTTAGGTCATAAAATGGTAATTCTCCGTTAGCGAGAAACGAAATGCACTCATCGAAGATTTTTCTCTCGTAGTCCATAGTACCTATTTTAGGGAACCACTTCCTTATCTTTTCGTCATTCCTGTTAACCATCTCTCCCCATAGCACACACCAGTCTGCTATATTGATTTTGTCGTTTTTCACTTCGTGCCAATAGTCTTTTGCTACGTCTTTCGTGTGCAACTGACCTATAAGACACAGGTGCATATCGGCCATTTCTTCGTCATAGTTACAACCAGACACCTCTCCTTGTATCTGCTTCATCATCTCAAGCATGGCGCTGTTATTCATACCTATCTCGCAACTCTCTATCATGATTTGCAGGCAAGCCTTCAACTCTTGCATGTCTTCGCACGACACGACATTCTCAAAAACCTTTTTCATTATCTGTTTTTTTAATGTTTATTTCATGAAATACTCTCTGATATCATACACGCCGTCCTTGTCTTTTAGCAAGTCGACGGCAAGGCTATATGCGTACACCAAAAGATGATCATCATCAATGTCGCTCAAACTGTCCTTGCCGAGAATCTTTGCTATGGTTTCTCCATGATCGCTCACCACTTGATTCATGGCCACGTACAAGGCATAGTCGTTATAGCAAGGGCTGTCTTCTGTGTGTAGATTGTGCTTTTTCATTTCGCCGGACCACACTTGCATGTCCCAAGTAGCCTTTGGGTCCATTTTCTGAATGATGGACAAAGCTTCCTTTTTCGTAAGGTAGTTCTTCCACTTGATAGCACATAGTTTCTCGATATACTCTTGTGCAAGTTCGGGATGCCTGTCTGCCATATCCTTCATCATGCAGCGCATGGTATCACCAAACACGCGCATGTACTTCACGTTTGCCGACGTAGCCATCATTCCATACAGCTCATCAAAGTTTTTCATCAGTTCTTCCATATCCGTATTATTCAGTTAATAAATTTTTTAATTCAGCAAAATCGCTCTCTCCAAAACTAATACTCTTCTTGCTCCCGAAAAGAAGTGTCGTGAAGATATTGTCGGGTAGGTCGATATACAGAGTTCCGCCATCAATCCTACCGCTTATGAATCCAATCTCAAAGCTATAGTTGTCAATGGTTTTTAGCATCTGCATGGCATCGTCAAAGATGGTATCTACATTAATATCACCATTCTCGTCACCGATAAACAATGCTGCATTATCAATAGTTTTACCTAACTTCTCCTTGTTGATGGATATGATATTGTGCGCCGCACGTTTCATGTAGACGGAAGGAATTGCCAACATTGGGTTTCCTTTTATCATATCGTCAATTCTTGCGTCTGCCCACAGGTCTACCGATGTATGCAGCTTCTCTTTAAGTTCCGTTATGTTCATTTCTTAACTCCTCCTTTCTTTGTTTTGTTGTACCATACGAGGTATTCTTGCCAAGTCTTATCACTATGGTTAGTCATATAATCGTTGAGCATGGCAGATTTCTGCTCCTCTGCCTGCGCTACTTCTTTTCTCAATCTTTGCATCAAAGATAGATGTTTCTTCAATGCCTCCTGTCCTTGCTGAGTGCTTTCAATACGAGGGCGTATGATACGCAACTCCTCATCTTGCACTAACTTAGACACATATTGCAAGCTATTAACGTACTCCTGGTTTTGCATCAAGTACTGACGTTGCGCTCCTGTAAGATTATCCTCAATCTTGTCGATTTCATCCCATAAAGGGGTGGAAGACTGCTGCGCTTGCATATTGATAGATGCTCGCTTCTGTTGCAAGGCCTCATACATCTTCTGCAACTCTGCATCTATCATCTGCGGCTGTTGCTGACCTGTGCCCATATCCAATAATGGACTGTTACTGAAATTCATCATAATAAATCTCTTTTAAAGTTGGTGATATATTTTAGAGAGGTGAGAGGGCATCCACCAACGAGGGCAAACACCCCTCACCAACTCATTTTTTCTTAGTCCTTTTTACAGACTTCCTTGCTGCTCTGTTACGCTCCTGTAGTGGGAGTGGAGGGAGTGGAGGGAGTGGCGCAGTTACAGCCGTAGCTGCCGTAGCCAGAAATTACTGGCGTAGATGGGAGTACCAACTGACCACGAAGACAGTTACATGTCTTCTCGTTCACGTAAGCCATCATCAGCTTCTCCTTGTAAGGAGTGAGAGCCTCCATCACGGCAACCTTAGTCTCCAATGCAGCCATCTTAGCGTTGGTTGCATCATACTGGTCTCTGCCAGCCTTATAAAGACCAAACTCTGCGTCAATCGCTCTGCGGTTTTCAGCGTTAATAGCATCTACCTGCGACTTGTAAAGACCGAACTTCTCTGCGATGTCTGTCTCGCGCATAGCGTAGAACTTGTTAGCGGTGTCGAGCTTCAAACCGAACATATCGGTAAGCAGCTTCACCTCATCAGCGCATTCCTTCTCCATTACCTGCAATGCGGTTGGCTGATTTGAGCTTGAGTTAGCTCCGTAAGTGTTGATGTTTACGTTCTCAGGCATATTGCTGCCACCGAGAGAGCCGAATACACCACGACCATTGCCGTTGAGCAAAGCTAAAGCCAAGCCACCGATACCAATGCCAAGTGCGGTTCCTGCCAGACCCTTGCTGGCATACTCATCGTGCTTCTTTCCCTCTTCGTAGATTTTCTTCTCTACTACTTTTGCATCTGTCATTTCCATAATACAATCTTTTGAAATCCTTAATATTAACTAACACTATTGTAACGTTACGGATGCAAAGGTATAGAGAATATTGGAGAGCAAATATAACTCTATCACACTTTCTTTTAGTGGTTGATTATCAGTGTTTTAAGGTGATAGTAGGTAATATCATTTTAAGCTAATATAGGGGGGGGGAATTAAAATCTTTTCCAATCTTGCAAACATTGGAAATGATTGAAAACAAAAAGAGAGGCAATCACTTACCTCTCTTTAGCTTATATGAAATAATTAAAATACAAATACAGTCCAAATCCGAACCACATTGTCAATATCATAGTTGACATCGTTACCCAAGCCAGGAAGAACTTATCGACGTTCATATACTCGTAAGAATAGTATAGGTATGCAATGAACGTGCAATTAATGACGACTATCATTGCTACTATAATCAAAGTCTGAAACATAAAGTCCATAATACTCATACATACTCGCTTATCCGTGCTGCGTAGGGCTTATACGTTATGATTTTCTCTTACTCTTAATGTAGTGTAGAATATCCCACTTCTTAAAATATCTCGTATGTCCTCGCTTCTTGCATTCACCATTCGGAATGACACCCTTTGCAACCATCCTGTTAAGTGTAGCATCAGAAACGTGAAGCTTCTCTTTTACCTCCTCTGTGCTCATCATTGGGTTGAGAGCATACGGCAGATAGTTCTCACAAAGGTCTTCTATCTCATCGCTACTCATTCCGCAAGCAGTTACCTTCTCCCCTCTCTTCTCTTGCTCGTCTGCTCGAAAACAAGAATCCGATAACGATTTTAATAACACTCCCAAGGTGTGATAACCAAATAACTTTCCCATATCATTATAATCTAGAGATTAAACTTTGACAGCCCTTGCCTGAGAAATACTTATCGGCAAAACCATATACATAAAATATAATGGTCATTACAAGTTTTACAACATTAGCTTCCACCATTTCGTTGGTGGTAAAAACATTCCAGTATACGATATGAATAGCATTTATCCCAAATAGGTAGATGATCATCGGAATACGCCATCTGTAGCAGAGCCAAAAGAATCTGCTCGCAATTATAAGCACAAGCGGATGGATGTAAACGGAAAAATAGATAAATGCTGCCGATACCCAATTCTCTTTAAACCATACGCACATTTCTTTTTCATGAGACGCAAATGTTACCATGCATGCAATATGAAAAAGCATGATAAACAGAGGCATCACTTCACAATAATACTTAAGCCAAGTGAGTAGCTTTACGCTGTAGCCTCTACCTGCAAGGATAATAACGTTTATCATTTCGCTAACGTCCATGCCCTTAAACATTATTCTTGACAACTGTACAACACCGACTGATTGAACTAACCGATGTACTTCATCTTCTTCCTCTTTAGTCATAAATTCTTCTCCTTTTGTCTATAGTTAATTGTTCATACGTTCTTGATAAAATTAAAATCTGTGGCAAAATTACAATTTTTTGCTCAAATCAATTCATTTTGAGCAAAATTTTAAAGTTAAGCTTTGATAAAGTAACAATCTGTAAGCAAATTATTCGTATATTTGCATTCAGAAGGCCAACGAAGGAGTAGCTACCTTCGGACAAAGGTTTTACGTAATCAGTGTTTGATGAGCCATCTTAGTTTGATAAAGAATGAACTTGGTTGTGTGATATTGCCAACTCAGGTAGGTGACATCTTTTATTCTATATCCTTATATTCAGACATGGCATCAAAACAAGGACAATACTTCTTTCTATTTTTCTCATTTTGTTTAAAAAATAAAGTAATTAATAATACTACCGAGTACAATCACGACAGAATACCTCACAATATCTTCCCACTCAAATCGCGAGAGATGATAGTGTTTGTACTGATAATATTCCCTTACTACCATGATAGGCAAAGCAAACAGACCTATCAATGTACTGATAAGCAGCCAACAAGCGAGACCAATCCAGTCTCGCTTGTTGAGGGTGATGAGGTTTCGGAGAAATGTCTTCATACGCAGAGCCAATAGGTGAAATATACGTCAATGAAGCCCGCCATCTCTGCCCAATACCAGGGTTTGTAGAATGAAGCCCTGCGGTCGAAGATGTAGAGGCAGAGAAGGTACTCTGCCAGTACGATGAGTGTCATCATCCAGCATACGGACAGACTCCAACCTACACATCCTATGGCGGCTACGATGGCTCCTCCCTTATGGACAGGAAGGGCGTCGGCATCGAGATAGTTGGGTGCCGCACCGACAAACATCAGTCCTGCGCAACCTATGAAGGCGAGACATTGAACGCCCTTACCTGTGTCGAGGATACACACCATCATCAGTACCGCACACGTAACCATTACAGCGGTAAATACCCATCCATAGTTTCGCTTACGTTTATCACCAATCACCTCACTACCAGTGCAGTTCTGCAGCTGATAATATACATCGCTTACCATCGAAGGGACGCCGAAGCGCATTGCTGCGAGAAGCAGAAACCCTCCCAAGAGAAGAAACAAAATAACACTCAGTATATACATAGTCTTTTCATTTTAGTTGTGTTAAACTATCTCAAACGCAAGAGGTATGCGCTTGAACTTCACTGGAATCTTCAGTGTGAAGTCATTACCTTTAACGATTTTCTTCATATAGCTATAAAATTAAATTGTTAGTCGTACTTTTTCGGGATAACCTGCCGTAATATCATAAGCTATCAATGCGTCTATCGTCTGTAACTCCGCAACCTTGTCAAGATGGGTCTGCGTAACATTGTAGCAGTCTTTAGCATAGACTTCTATCTTACTGATGAGGTCTTGAGCTGTGTCAATAGGCAGGGTATAGCACTCGCCGTCGAGCCACAGGGTCGTTTCCGTTCTCCCCATTCGTCTCAGTCGCTCATTGCCCTGATATACCCTATCTCTTGTCTCGAAGTCGAGCCAGTGAGCCTCGTCGTTGAGATAAAACGTATTCACCTCTGCGCTCTTATCGTACTCCGTTATCTGCTCGATGCACTTGTTTCTCAGAGCCTCTGTTAGCTGTTCTTCAGTAGGCTCTGCATCGGTATTCATGACGAGTAGCACGCAGTCATACAGATACTCACCGTCTTCTGTCTTGCGTTCGTTCACAGCAAGGCGCACCTCATTATTTTTCCATGTCGCAACCTTCGTTTCCAAAGGCGTAGCATACAATTCCTTATATGTTATCATATTCGTTTTAATTATTGTTGCTCATTATTCCTACGTCAAGATTACCGAAAGTGATTTCTGTCTGTATTGAATAGATTCTTCCGAACCATCCGAGTGTCGTGAACTTTGCGTTAAAGGAAGCTGTCTGTACATAGAAGGATGGCCTTGTCACGCTCTGTCCCTTCTTGATGGAAGGCACCAGCTTTGTGTTGTCGTAGACAGTGACATCCCCAGTGAGGAACACGCCATCCGCAAGATTTGTCAGCGCACCATTCTTCACCATTGTGCGGCTCGTAAACGTCCTTCCGTCGGCTGCACTCGCAAGGTCGTAGGTACTCAATCCGTTGGCCGAGTCGGCTACTATCTTTCCGTTCACTCTTGGTGCTGAGTAACGATACAGGGTTGTCTTTTTACCCGTCGCACCCTTAACGAAAAGAATGTAGTTGTTGTCCTTCGTTGCCGTGTACCACGACTTCGTTGTGTCAACCCACGGCAGGTCTACATTCTCTCCGAGCGGAGTCGTCAGTCCTGCATCCTCTGCTTTGATATATTGCTCAGAAGTTATCTTTGCGTCGGTCTTGCTGAGCGAGGCGATACCAGCAGGACCGAGGTCGTAGAGAAAGTTTCCGTTGTCGTCGTAGTACGACAGCACGGCCTGTCCCGAACTGTTCAGACCGAAGCGGATGTTTGCAGTTCCTGCCTTGCCGTAGATATTGATAAGGCCATCGGCTATCCTTACCATCTGTCCGTTGTGTCCTTGCGATGTAAGCATCTGCGCCAGTATCAGAGCCGCATTGATGGCTCCGTCTTTAAAGAGTGCGGCTGTCGTAGTCTGACCAGTAGAGAGCGTGTTCTCCACCTTGATTTTCTCGCCATACAGAGTTACTCCGCTCGACGTAATCTCAAGTCCTGCCGCCTTTGCTGTGGCTCTGTCGATGAGGTCGGTCTTCCGTTCTGTATAATCAGTAAGTTGTGCGCCTTCCTCCAACTTCGGCTTTGTCACCCAAGCTTCAGTATCGCCTGGAACACGTATCAGCACCTTGTCTGGAATTACCTCTGCTCCCTCTCCAGTATAGTCCTCTATTCGCCAATGCACCCAGTACCGCTTATAGGTCGAGGTGAGTGCGAGCTGTGTGTATCCGTCAGCCCTGCCGTCCGTATATTCGTTTCCTTCGCAGGTTTCTGTATATACATTTGCATGTACGCTGTCTCCATAGAGATAAACGTTGATGTTCCCGCTGCCCTTGGCAACGAAGGAGAACACATAGTCCTGCTTCTTTACTATTCTCGCCTGCCCAGAAAGGGTAGCTTTTGTTGGAAATTTATATTGCAAGGCTTCTGTGAACTGAGACTCTGCCGAGTTGTTTTTGTTGTACAATATACCGTAGCAGCCTTCGTATTTTTCAAACATAATCAGTCCGCTGGCAAACTGGAGATTGCTTTTGTCAGACGATTTGGTCAGTGACATCGTGTCCTCCAAAAGGTTTCCTCCCACATAGTCGTAGTCCGTTTCCGCAGGAGTCCAGCCTGTGTACTCGCTTCCTTCCTCCAACATCGGCATACATATCCATCCGTTGCCCGAGGCAGTATAACCAAATGTTCCGTCCACGGTTATGCCATTGTAGACAAAGATATTCACCTCGATAAACTCTGCGTCGCCCGTATTGAAGGTGTAGTTCACCTGCCTCCACTGGTTCACCTCTTCCTCCTTCGTCAGCCAATCCATTTTACCCGAGGTGGCAGTAATTCTGTCCCCTCTACCACTATTCAGCGCAGCCATCTTGAAAACCTCTGAATGAACCTGTAAGTCCTTCGTGTCGCACTTTATCCATGCCGAGAAAGTGTAGTCGGTGTTCTTCTTCACAGCGATGCCGTTGATGGTCTGTCCCCAGAAAAGTCCCTTGTACTGAGGCGTTCCGTTACCAGTCACCGAGAAGCGGATGGCATTATGGCCGTTCACGCCCTGTGTTATCGTAGGCTGGAAGAGGCCGTCCGAATAATATATATCACCCTTCCTTGTCAATGACGTATCTCGCAGTAGGTTGTGCCGTCCTTGCTGGTTCTGAGTCACGCTGAGAGTAATCTCCTTTGCTGTCTGCTTGATAGTAGATGTGTAAGCTTTGAGAACGGTAGGATTGCTTCCTTTGAGGTCGTTCTCCAATGCCTTAAATTGCGACTGATACTGCTTTGCCGTAACCTTTACACTACCCATATACTTCGACACGTTCACCGAGAATGGAACCTGCGCAAAATAGACAACACCAGCGTAAACAAATTGTGCGACCGCATAGCCTGATGTTGCAGAAACCTGTCCTTGATTTACCCCGTCAACAATTACATCGTTCTTTGCAATATTACTGCCTGATACAGATACTTCGATATATCCATCCTTCTGTATTGCACCACATTTACAATTTACACACAAATCATCCCTTGAGTTAATATTGCTGCATTCATTAGAGATATTCAGGTTACCCTTCATTATCTTTACCTTCGCAACCTTTGATATGCTAACAGGTACAATTCCACTATCATCTGTGTCAAAAACGAGCGGAGCATCTTCTACAAGGATAGAGATAGCATCCTCTCCGTCCTCTCCGTTAGTGCCGTCTGCTCCAGGAGTACCTTGTTCTCCTTTCTCGCCCTGCGGTCCCTGTGCGCCAGTTTCGCCTTGCGCACCTGTTTCTCCTTTAGGTCCCTGTGGTCCTTCGTCACCTCTATCTCCCTTTTCGCCTTTGTCACCTTTGTCGCCTTTTTCTCCCGACAACACCTTCTGCCAGTCACTGCTTGCGTCAGAAGGCTCTTGACTTGTACCACTCTCATTGATACAAGTCCACAGGGCGTTGTTATGGTTCACTTGGTCGTAGTAGTCATAGTTTCCTGCCTTCCACTCACCTCTGTAGTTCACCATGTGCATGGTGTCGCCAGTCGAAGATACCCACTCAAAGATACTGCTATTAAGCCTTATCTTGTCAGGCGAAAGCTCAAAAACCTCCTTACCATCATGTGTATATCTGTCTACACCCTTGAAGCCTACGATGCGAGGTGTGTTCTCGCCAGTACTCTCCAGTATCAGCACACCTTTTCTGCTGTAGTCATCTACAATTTGTCCTCCAACATAAACAGCTCTGTGTCCGTCAAGCACAATAGTGTCTCCTGCTTCAGGAATACCACCTATCTCTGCCGTTGCAAGCTCCTCAGTCATCGAGTCTAACGACAAAGAGTGCTTGCCGATTACTATCCATGAGAACATCTGTCCTCCATACAGCTCGTTGCCAAATTTGTCATATATCTTCTCGTTCACACTCGATACGCCGTGCTCAGGGATTGTTCGCCAGTAGCTCTTGTTGCTTGCGTTCGTGGTTCCAGTAGCCAGCGTTCCGATGGTCTTGCACCTAACTTGGTCGCCCTCTCTCCACAGGTTCTGCGTAGCCGTAGTTCCGTCATCCGCCAACAGATAGCAGAGCCAGCCTTCACATTTTTTATCTACAGTAGTTTCATGCCATTTGTTGTTCTCGCTTTCCCATATTACAGGCACAACCTTCACTATCTTGCTTCCTGCGCCCGAAAGATACACATTACCGCCTGCATACGACAGCTTCCTTACCTCCAGTTGGTTAAAGATAGCCTTTCCCCAGATGGTAAGATTGGTGACGAAAGCGTGATATTTCTCGTTTTCCTTCTTAACAGCGAAACCCTGCTCAGCCGCATTGTCGTAGTCGATGGACTGCAACGACTCCAAGATGGCCCGTCCGGCCTCGTCTATCAACGCTCCTCCCTTACCAAAGTAAGCACCTCCGTTCAGCTTTACTAAAGCCTCGCTCACCAGTCCTTTGATGAAGGTAATCACGCCTTGTGCGGTGTCATCCTTTAGCTTCGACAGAAAATGTTTTGAAGCTTCATTGATAGTCGAGTCGGTTATCTGTTTCGATGTCTCGCTACTTACCTTTCCATTTCCTGACTCAAGGGATGAAATCTGCTGCTTTATCTTAGCCATCGTTCCGACTTCTACATCGTTTCTCAGAGTTACTTCATAGGTTGGTATGCCTCCTTCGTTTTCTCTTATAACGAGCTGGTCGATGGTCACCTTGCCTCCTATGTGTAAGTCGTCATCGTCAAACTCCATGATATCGCCGGCCTTCAGCGTGTCGTGAAGGCTCTTGATGGTTCCGGTTTTATCTTCAGTCGCTTGGTCGTTTTGTCTGGCCATAAACACTTCGTCTACCTTTGGCTGGTACACATACCTTGTGTAGTCGTTCTTGTCTATGTAGGCAAGGGCGTATTTCAGAAGCTTTAGTGACGCTGCGTTCACATAAGAGTCGGGTAGGGTGATACCTGTCAGTACAAAGTGATCTCCTTTTCTGATAGGATAGTCTTTGTATGGGAACCACAACTCCAAGGCGTCGTCCTTTACTCTCTGTATGGTCAACCTCCATCTGCCGTTCTCTTTTACCGATGATGCTACCTTAAAGGTCCTTCCTCCACACATGCCATCCTTCATGGCGATAGAGAAATCACTGTCCTTCAGGTCGTTGATATCGAAGTCGATAGACGGATTCAGGTAGATGTCAACATTGTTTACGGTTTGTCCGTCTTCAAACCTTCCGTTGTCACCTGGTGCAACGCCATCGTCAATCTCATCAACACGCACGCCACCGACAACCATTTCTTCGATTGTAGGGTATATCTCTACGATACCGTTGGTCTTGTCATCGTTATCAAAATATTGCGATGCGGAACGCAGACCAATCTGCTGTATGTTCACAGAGTCAATATAGGGCCTGTGTGGATTGGTCGAAAAGATATGCTCCTTGCCCGTTGGGTTTACATATTCCTTATCTGCCTTACTCAGCGAGTTGTAGTAGTCGTTAAGTGAAACATGGGGGAATCCTGGCAACATCAGCCTGTTGATAGACATGTTGTTTGGCAGATTCTTTGCATACTCCTTCATTGACGATGGCACTGCCTTAGTATTCAGGCCGCCAGTTATATACAACTTTCTGTTTCCTGCGTTTACCTGTGCGATAAACCTGTCAAGATTTTCTTTTGACGGCTCGTCTCCGTTGTCTTCCATGTTGTTCTTCACTTCCGAGTATAACATTACGGCCTGCCCGCTGCTCAAAGCTGTCACAACACAGGTGATGACCGTCTGAAAGTCAAACGTCACCTTCAGGACGTATCCGTACGTCTGTTCTTTACCCGTCCCGTCATTAGGTACGAAAACTCTTGGGATGGTGAAATAATTGTCAATGTACTCCATGTCGATATACACTGACAGATAACTTGTTGCAGTGTTCACCTCTGTGATGTTACAGAAGTACTTTGTGCCAAGGTCTGCGTAGTAGTGAGATGGGAGGTTCTTTTCTGAACCGTAAGCTCTTAGCCTTGTCACGATTTGCTGTTCCGAGTCTGCATTTTGGATCAACTCACTCAACCCTTTTCCAAGCCCGTACTTGAAGATATTTTTTGCGAGCACGCCTGCCGTTCCAACGTACACATTCCGACCTCTTACAATGAAGTTTACGTCCCACTCGCTGTTTACTAAGGCCAAAGCCTCCCAACAGGTCTTTCCGTCAACGGTGATTGACTTGGATTCGATAACGTTCTTAGACGTTCCTCCTCCATAAGCATTCGTCCAGTCTGCATCTGAACAGCCTCTCTGCAAAGACCTTTTCTTGTTGCGCGAGTACACTTTCCACACACCCTTGCCGATCTGTTCGTCAAGGTTGGCTTGTATTCTGTCGAGAAGGTCGTCAAGCGTCTCTACGTAGAACGAAAACTTCGGCAGGGCTGTATAATGCAGCTCGTTGTCGTTCAGAACCACGTCGAGAAACTCCGATCTCGACAACTCGTCCTGCAACGCATTGAACTTTACGCTGTCATACACGAATCCTTCTCCGTATGTGTTTAGCCTTGCTTTTTTGTCTTTTCCTGGCTCATAGTTCAACTCGAAGCGCTCTCCTCTGTATATGATGTAGTCGCCTATCTTAAAGTTGATTGGAGCGTTGTTTTTGAAGCCAACGGTAAGGAAGCAGTCTCCCATCCATTTGTCTGAGTACTGCAATCCGTGAACGACAACCTCGTCATCGTTCACGTCTGTAAGCTTTGTTCCGTCCTTATGATATATGTTCCATCTGCTCATGTCTGTATCAGGTTAAGTTTGTTATGTTTCCGTCCGCACCCATCACTGGCTTAATGTCTGTCACGGGGTCGTTAAACTTGAAGGTAACACTCATCACCAATAAGTCTTCATTCTCCGGGTCTCTGTACAGCACAGGGTCTATGCTTTTCAGTCTCACGTGCTGCCTGCCAATCTTATTGAAGTCGCAGTACATCTTCATCATACCTGTTGTTCGGAGATAATTCACAAAGCTCCTGCATTTCTCGTTCGCCCCATAAGCTTTTCCCTTAAACAGGAACTTTACTTTATTTTCGTAAGCCGCCATATACAGGCCGTCTTTGCCTATATATTCATCGTCTCCGTGCTCGTCATACCAGCTCCTCTTTACAGGCTCCTTCACTGCGTCGCATGGCTTGAACGGGCTCTCGCTTACGTACATACCGAAATCGGTTATAGTGTCCATTACCTTGGCACCATCACCTTCTTTCTGCATATAAATTCTGAAATAATCTTTCATAACTCAAAATCAATTATCATGATGCAAATATACAATTAATTGTATAAATATACAAGTAAAATAAGAATATCAATGTATATTTATGCGATTAAGGGCGCGAATAGCACTTCATCACGCCCTTAATCATTACATTATCTTACCTTGATAGACTTAACGCCGTTGATAACCATGTTGAAATTACTGCTATACTCCTCGAATACGCGTTCTATTCGCTCTGCTGCTTCAGCGTTTCTTAGGGTGTTGGCAGATATGAAGTTCAACTGTGTTAGTTGTGACTTGGCTATCTCGTTCGATTCCGACATACATTTCACTTGCTCCTCTCTTATTACTGACACATCAAGTCTTATGCTATTGAGGTAACTGGCAATCAGGTCTCCTGTCTCCTCCGTTATTCCTTTCACAGAATTTGTAAGAGAAGAACTGCTGTTGTCGCTCCATCCGTAGTACCGCTTGAGATAATCTCTTGATGCCTCTATCTGCTCTGTCACGTCAGCAAGGTCTTTGCCTATCTCATCCATCTCTGTGTTGGTGTACTCGGACATTACTTTTCCCGTTGCTGTGTCAAGCTTCTTTTCCGTACCGCCATTAGGGTCGCCATACTTCTTGGTCTTCTCTATCAGAGCTTTTATCTTCTCTCCATAAAGGTTCTCTATCATGGATTTCAAGATAACATTCCTTAGATTTTCCTCGAAATGGTCCACAAGGTTGTCAGATGTGTTCGACATCGTGGCCATTGCGTCACCCCAGGCGGAAACGAGGTCGGAATACTTGTTGCCGGTAAGCTTCTCAGTCAGCGACTCTATCATATCCTCCGACTTCTCGCCGTACTCTATCAGTTTGTCAAGATAGGTCCTTGAGTCCTCATCAAGGTTGGCCCAAAGCTCCGCGTAGTCCTTCTTTATCTGCTGAAGCACCTTGTAGTCTATATCCAGAATGTCGGTCATGTTGTCAAACTTCACGCCGTATCTCTTGGATATTTCGGGGGCAGCTTCTTTCCACCCACGCTTCTCCCAGTCTCTCACCTTGATAGAGTGACTTCCTGCCGAAGCACCTGAGTTGAAGTTCTTCATGGCGATCACCTTCGTCTGTTTTATTTCAGACTCCAGCATCTCCTGGGCTTCCTTCGAGGCATTGGCGGCTTCCGTACCCCAGTGGATATTCATATACTCAGTCTTCTTGGAGATGAGAGAATCCCAGATGGAGGTGAGGTTTTCGTACTCAGCTTTCGCCTTGTTGTAACTGCTGTAGTCTGCGCCGAATGCCTTGATAAGAGAGCCGCCTAAACTAAACGCCGCCGAGGCTGCTGCTACATACGGCCCAGCATCTTCCAAGAACCCTAAACCTTTTACAGTTGACAGTGTGTTGAATGCGCCTACAGTGTTGGCGGCAGAAGAAACGGCATTGCTTGCGCCTCCAGTTATCTGCCCGAGAATGGAATCTTCTTCACCCATAGCCTTAAACAAACCTATCACTGGATCAAGAGCGCTTTCCAATGCCTTAAACTTTCCTGCAAGCGCATTGATGGCATTCGATGAGTCTGCATACTTTCCTTTCTGTTTGCTCTCAAGCTCATTTTTGCTATACCCGGCAGCACTCCATTCTATACCCATCTTCTTGGCTTGTTCTGCGGTAGGCACATACTTTTTGCCATTCATGTACTGCACACCGAGGTTACCTTTCAAGTATCCTCCTATAGCGTTTCCTTGATTTACGGCCCCGAAGATGTATGGTAGTGGATTTCTGTCAATATCCTCTTTTCTTAGCTTGTCGAGGGCATCCCTCAACTGTTTCACTACTTCTACCGACAATCCCGTCGTTCTCGAAAAATCGTCTATCTTCGTAATCATCGAGCTGATGGTAGCGGAAGATACCCTGTCAAGGTCATCAAAGATGGTAACCCAGTCAGACTCTTGTTTGAACTGCTCAAACTGAAGCTTCGCCACATTCTCATTGTGAGTCTTTGTGGCGCCGGCCTTGGCTCTGTCTCTCATCTGTGGGTCTTCGATGCCCTTGATGAGTTCAAGCTGCCTCTCGTATTTACGGTTCTCGTCCTCAATCTGCTGGGCAATGGTAGCGTTCTTCTCTATCAGGTTAGCCATCAGGTCGATGGTCTCCTTCTTAATACGATTCGTTTCTTCCGTCCATTCCTTGTAGATAACAGAAGCGTTTTCACTCTCATCGCCGACATGTTTCTTGAAGTCGCTCTCGCTCATCTTTAGCACGTCGTCGGCACTGAGGTTCTGACCAGTCCTCTGGTTATGGTCGCCTATGGCCCATTTCATCTGTTCCTTCAGATAGTCTTGATAGGTTCCAGACTGCACGTGCCCGAAGGCGAGGAGCGATGAGCCTTCGCTGTTGCCTGTCAGCTCATATATCTTCTTGTATGTCTCGTATTGACTTGAGAGGATGTTTAGCTGTTTTGATAACTGACTGTTGGTCGACTTGATGCGCTCTTCCTCGATGCTCCTGTTCTTGGCATGAATATCTGCAAGCTGACTTTCTTTATACTCCTTTCGCTTCTGCGTTGACGACCGTACACGTTTCATCAGCTCTTCTATCGACACTCCGTAAGTTCCAGGGTCCGAAAGTCCCCAAGATAAAACAGAGTTCTTAAACTCCTTGTCGTGTCTTATCTGCGCCATGGCTCCTTCTTCTCCGTACATCCTTCTGTACTTTTCGAGTTCAGAATAGAATTTCTTGTAGAGTTCGACACGCTTCCTTAGAGTTTCGAGTTCTTTGTCCTCCTGGTTTCCGGTATTCCTGGTTCTTCCTTTCGGAACCTTATTGGACTTCTTGCCGCTTCCTTCATAGTCGTAATAAAGCAAATCTTTTGCGGCCTGCTTTACCGTCTGCCAAGCCGTATAGAGTTCACCGGCATTTTTTGCTTTAGAAGCCTTAGCGGAAAGATACTCGTTCTTTGCTTTATCAATATCAGACTGCGCTGCATTTCTGGCGGAATACCAGCTATCCTCTTTGCCCCACTTTTCTGCAAACGCTTTGTACTTTCCTGATGTCTCGCTCATAATGAGACCGCTATATCTGCTTGGTATTCTTTTCACAAGCTCACTCTGCAAGTTATTCAGCTTTTCTCCGCCATCAAGAACGAGTCTGATAACAGCCTGAAAGTTGGATGCAGCAAGCATATTCTGAAGAGTATGTTCAAGTTCAGGATATTGCTTAACGAGACCATTCTTGGCATCATTCATCAGCTCCTTCACCTTCGCCTTCTCCGCGTCGTTAAGTGGCATACTTGCCTTTATCTTTTCTCCAATCATGGGGAAAGACTTATCAATCAAAGCAATCATACTATTAGATACCTCTGTCTGCAACCATGCGCTCTTGTCTCCACATCCGAATGCCTGCAAGATAGATGCTCTGATAATATCCGCCTTATCCTCTGGAATACCCATTGAGGAGAATATACCACTCATTGCTTGCATGGCAGCCTCACGCATTTTTTCATCTTTCCCGATATCGCCGAACCTCTTCGCGAGCTCATTCTTCAGTGATTCTATATAGTTGCTGTATGCAGTTTCATGATCATACAACCACTTATATCCCGCGGAATCGTCGTCGGAGGACATAGCTGCGACACGCAGTTCTTCTCTCTTCTTGAAGGCATCAATAACATCTTCCGTCGCATCACTCAAATCCGAATAATAGCCTCTGTTGCTGAGCTTTGCGCTCGCAATGTCATTTGCCTCCTTGAGAAGTTTTATTTCTTGTTCGAGATATTGCAGCCTCTTCTTGTGATCGTTCTCCTCGTTCGCTGTCATCAACATGTTCTTGTAACTATAAGGAGCAAGTTCTTTCAACTTTTCCTTGTAGCTATCAATCATATTGTCAATCTCCTTTGTGTCGCCACCAGATATTGCGATGTTCACGTTGTTATCACGGAGAAAATCTCTTATCTGCTTATTTTTGTCGGCTATTTCGTCTTGCGTCTGCTTTATCTTTTGACTGAGCTCCTGATACTCACTGATAGCGTATGTGATGCCAAAAGTAACAGCAGTAACGATAAGACCAGGTAAACCTCCTATAGCCGACCAGATTCCAGCAGCAAGAGTCTTAACTCCTGTACCTATAACTCTAAATGCAGCCAAAGCCGACGTCTGGAATCCTGTCCACACATTCTTTAAAGAAGAAAAAGTGGTAGTAAGAGACATAGAGCGCATTGTCGCCAATGCACGCAGCAATTCCATCCTAACAGTCTTCTCGCCGGTCTGCCTTAGCACAATACCTCTGTAAATATTATACTGCTCTGCCGTGATTTTGCCTGACAATCTCAACTGATTAAGCTTCTCTGTAGTTAATGCTTTTGCATTAGCCAACGCTCTCAAATCAGCACCTGTAATCTGATTCTTCGTTGCGAGAATTCTTTGCTCTATCTGTGTTAGAGCCTGACCCTGCAACACCTTATTCTGAATATTAAATGCGAGATTTGCCTTATTCGAAAGAAAGGCGGAAGCCGTATTGCCTGCCGCCATCTTCTTGAATGCGTAGCCGGCGAATATTGCACCAATAGGCATCGCAAGAGTGTGCAGAGACTGAACCAGAGCTGTTGCTCCATCAATGGCGGTCTTGAAGAACTTACCAACGAGCGAATCACCACTCGCAAACTCAGCAAGCATGATCTCCCAGGCATCCTTCAGCTTGTTATATCGTCCGAGCAAAGTCTCACTCAGAACCTGCTGCATGTTATAGAACTGACCGCCAGCATCTGTCATCTGCCAGAAGATAGACTTTACATCATCGAAGCTTACCTCTCGGTTAGATATACGTGTTTTAATCTCTGATGTTGAGACATTTCGACCCTCTTGCTTAGAGTAGAACTCAGACAACTTTTCAAGCAGAGGAATACCTGCATAAGCAATTTGGCGAAGTTCCTTTCCATCAAGCCAACCACGAGCCTGTACCTGACCAAAAGCCAATGCAATACGGTCAAAGCTAACACCAAGACCGGAAGACATATCCGCAAGCCTCTTGGTTGTGTCATAGAGTTGGTCGTACTCAACTCCATACGCGGCCAACTGCTTAACGTCTCGGTTCAACTCAGAGAACGTAAATGGCGAATTAAGAGCGAGTTCCTTAATCTGATTGAACATCGTGTTCGCATTCTGCATGTCACCAAGGATGGATTGGAGAGCAATATGCTGCTTTTCCATCTCACCACCAGTAGTGATGATGCTCATAGCAAACTGCTGTGCGCCGAACACAAGACCTCCCTGCAAGAAAAGTGACTTCAAATCCTGTACGGTTGAATTCAGCTTTCCTGCATGACTGTTGGCTCTCTCGAAGCCGCGGACCAAATCAGACTGAACCTTTGCAGCCGTCTGAGCAATCTCCTGCTGACGCTTCCGCTCAAGCTCAATGCCTCTTTGAACCTCTTGGTTTACTGCCCTCTGGTCTTGAAGAACCCTCGATGCCAATGTGGTATCATGACCGCTTCCCATATTGCCAAGCGTACCGAGGCTGTTCTTCCAGTTCCCTGAATAAAGTTCTCCCCTGATATCTCTAAGGGTTCTCATTAAAGCAAGGAGTCTGTTAATTTCACCTTCTGCCTTGCTTACATCTGCGCCGATAGAGATACCTCTGCTGTATTCTGAGCGAAGCTGGCGTACTTTATTGCCAAGAGAATCATATCGGCGTTCGGTGTTCTTCAACTCAGTCTGGCGCTGCTTCTCGGCTGCAATATCTTCACGCTTCGCCTTGGCAGCATCTCTTGTGGCCTGAGCTTCCTTCTCTTTAGAAGTCTTTTCGAGATTAGAGTAATATTCAGACATTCTTTTCTGAATGTCGTCCTGCCTCTGCTTCTGAGGAGTCTGACCTATCAAGTCTTTGACATTTGCCTGGCTGACACGGAGAGTATCGTAAACGTTCTGAAGAGCTGTTATTGTACCCATCAGTTTCTCAGCTTCAGCATTGGCTTCCTTCAAGCCCTGCTGTCCGAAGGAGACACCTTCCTTCGTACCGGTTCCGATTGCATTCTGATAAAGAGCGATATCTCCTCTGACCTTTCCAAGCCTCTCAAGCAATGTATCTATCTCTGCCTTGATATTCTTCAGACCCTGATCGTTCTTGAAGAACGGAGATATGCCTGCCTTCTCAGCAATCTCACGCTTCTTCTCTACGAGAGCCATATACCTCTTTATATAATCAGATTGAGCCTTTAATTCCGCATCATTGTCTTTTGCACTCAACTTAGCTGCCGCGGCAAACTCCCTCTCTACTGCGATGGCCTTTCCTTTTTCTCGCCCGTATGCCTGGGTCGCAGCGGTTGCTTTTGTCATTTCTACAGCAACATCGGAAAGAAGATTCTTCATCTGAGCCGCATCAGTGAGGATTGATTTGTTACCAGATGCAGACTGCAATCGGGCAAGAATCTTGTCAAGCTCAGTGATACTTCCACCAAGCATGTTGGTGTTATAACCCTTTAACGAACCCTCTGCCATGAGGTCTCGCATTTTGGCAAGCTTTTCTGTTACTCTTGATATATCAGCCTCAACCTTTGCGGCTCCTCCCGAAAAGGCAGATAAAGGGTTTTCTTTTTTGAATTGATCGGTAATCTGCTTTACATCACGGAACGTCATTTGGAGAACCTTAGCGTAGTCTTGCAAAACGTTTGCATAGTCTACGCCGCCACCTCCGCCGCCCTGTGCTTTATTCTGTAATCTATAAAGCTGATTATTGACATTCTCAAGCATCAACTCTGCTTCCTTAAGCTTTGAGGTATCAACATTTGGATTAAGTGAACGCAACTCCGAAATCTTACTGCGTTCTATGTTGATTCTCTGTAGCATATCGAGATAGGAGAGGGCGTTTTTTACCGCCATCTGCAAATCTTTAGCTTCATCGCTCTTGTCGTTTTTTTTGAGTTTGGAAATCCTTCTGTTTATCTCATTGAGAACATCGGCAAACTCTTTGGCTTTTTCTGCCTGCTCCTTGAACCCGGACTTCTTAGTTCCGAATCCCTGGAGAGCACGAAGAAGTGAGTTTGCAGCGTCGTCTCCTGTCTTAAGCTTGTCGATGATTTTTTGAAGTTCCTTAGATGTATTATCCTTCACACCAAGCTGAAACCACAAGTCACCTAAATTTCCGTCTGCCATATCCTGAATATTTTAAAATTAGAGTTCATTGTTTAAGTAATCAGTAAGATTTATATTCTTACCAACGAGGCTTCCCTTATTCTTCCGTTTCTCCATCCATCTGTCATAGAGGTCATCCATCTCCTTTAACGTATGCTTCTTCGGTCCGCTTTCCTTCTTGGTCTTTGGGTAGACGACAAGAGGCTGGTCTGCCACCATGAGGTCGATCTGCGCAGATGAATAGCCCCACCAGTAGTCGTAGGCTGCGATGAAGTACTTGCGATGGAAGAGAAAACCAAACTTCTCCGCTAACGAGAAGGCTGCTCCCCAGCTGGTTCTGCTTGGATAGCTTTTACTTCGCTCCTCGTCATCGTCATCATCACGTCCGTCATCCCTGTCGCTAATATGGTAGTCAGCGAGAATGCGTTCGATGGAATTTTTTTTTTAGAAACATCGAGAACTTTCAGTACCTCTACCACGTCTACGTCCTTGATGTAGTAGAGCCAACGCCAGTAAAGCCAGTAGAAGGCCCGTATCTTCCAGATGTTGTTGAGGAGAATGCAGACGCAAATCTTGACGTTGCGCTTCCATTCGTTCTTCTCCTTTATCTTGATATGGGTGCATCTTCTCATTGTTCCCTTTCTGAGCCATCCTATACGGTGTTTCTTGCAACGGAACACTACCTCCGTCGGTGTGTCACCAATAACGCTGTCAAGCATCTCCTGCAAGTCCACCGAAGGCTGCTCAATATTCTTTTCTTCTGCCATGATTGTATGATTTTTTAAACGAAGAAGGGCGGCACGGCTGTTATCATAAGCCTGCCGCCCAACGGTTGTTATCCTGAATCTAATTACCTATAGACTTCTCTTTAATTAGCCGCCAATACCAGGAGCTGTAGCCTTGGTAAGCCAAGCGATACTGCGCTTGCCTGCACCCTCGATAGAACCGGCGAACTTGAATGCAACTGGCTTTGAACCAGTGTCATCCCACTGCAACGTTGCATAAAGGGCAATGTTTGTCACAATCATAAGGTTCTCCTTCTCGTCGTCAACGATGACGATAGTACCCTTGATCTTGAACTTCTTTGGCTCAACTGCAACGCCGGCAAAACCGGTAGTAGCATCGAGTGTCTCGTCGCCAGTACCCTTCAAGGTAACCTTGGTCAACTCTGTGATTGCATCCTCACCGAACATGATTTTCAACAAGTCCTTTGCCTTGGAAGGAACAACGAACTCTACGTTGAAGTCACCGAGTTCTGCGGTAGTTGCCCAGTCACCGGCAAGGCCGATAACCTTGTAGTGATTGATGGTTGGATCCTCCATGGTTGCCTTAAGGGAATCAACCTCCACAGGAAGCTCAATCTCTGGTGTGATGTCTACTGAAGCCTTGCTCAAGTCTGTGATAGCCTTTGAGTAGAGCAAAGTCTTAGGACCATTGAAAATGTCCTTCATCTTGTCAATAGTTGTCATAGCCATAATCTAAAATATTTTAAATTGTTATACCTGAATACTTATTTTGTTCTCAATCGTCCTTGTATGATGGTGACAGAGTATCCGTCTCCGTCGTCTGTCTGCATGGTTATCATCGGATTTGTTACGATGATGTTTTTGGTGGAGATTGGAAATCTGTCCATAACAGATTTTACTTTATCGTCTACTTTGGATACATCGAGTGCGTTGGGATTGTCCGCCGAGGCCTTATCCTTCACGTACACTTCTATCTGTAGGGTGGTAGAGTAGTCGTTATACGCACCGTCAGAGTTCATCTCGTTGTTGTATATAGAAGATGGAAAGAAGACAACGATATAACTGTTTATCTTCTTGTCAACAGCCTTCGGGCGGTTGCGGGGAAATACCCTGTCACACACACCTTTCATGGCGTTGCCCACATCGAAGTATAATGTCTTAATACTTATCATAATCACACCTTCTTAATGTATCTGACTAAATAATCTCTGAGCGACGTGATAACATCGTGACTCTTCTTTACCTCAACGAATCTTGCATAATCAACTCCGGCAACAAGCAACATTTGCCAAGTGGAATCATACTTTCCTTTGCCATGTTCGTTGTACAAGAGTTCATCTTCTGCCGTTGCAGGGCCGTTCTGTCCACCTTCTCCATATTCACCCTTATAAGGCCTACGTCCGCTGTCTTTGAACGAAAACGAACTACGATAGTACCTGTCAAGATTGTATCTCTCTCCTTCTGCAAGGGTGGGGCGTGTCGGCTCAGGGCCTGGGGCGTAGTGTATCGACTGCAAGGAACCTTTGTAATATGTGCCTATAGCGGTTGATTTATAAAGGTTACCTGTAACGTCATTATAGTCACGTGACTTATCTGCCGCCTTCATTGTCATTTCTGCTGCGTGGTCCATCTTTTGCTGCATCTTCTGTACAGCCATCTGACGGATTTTCTTTTCTATATCCACGAACTGATCTGCCAAACTCCCCATAGCCTAAACTCTTATATATTCCCAGTAAACCACAGTCCTGTTATTATCTGGTTCGCAGTCTTTGACCATACCTACCTCGGTGTTTTTGCCGACAGTGGAATAAATTGTATCTCCGTCAAGAGGACATCTGCCAGCATCCCATTCGTCATATCTGACAGGAATCGATGCTTTCCTCTTGTTCTGGTCTACATATTTATCGCCTACAGTGGTAGTGTCCGTATAACTGCGACCTTCACCGTTATAGAGAATGATTTCCTTGTCCTCACCGACTGGAGCGTCATCATCGGCGAACGGGTCATCAGGGTCGGCTTTTCCGACGACCTTCCTCACAATCTTGATATGGTGAGGGTATCTTGGGTTTCTGATGTTTTCCTTTTCCATACGCCTTATTTGATGATGTGAGGGAGTGGTCCTCCATAAGGAGAATAATTCGCCCTCTTTACTCCGTGGGAGGTCACCCGGAAGGTGGATTTTTTCTTGAGCATCGAGTCTGGCTCAAGCTTTTGGTAGATAGCATTAGCCTCCGCCTTCATTGCACTGATATCCTCGTCCGAAATCTCATATCCTCCTCCAGAGTGCGTCCAACCATTGTCGGAATCAGAGGTGTTGTTCACCTTGCTTGGGCCAAGACAAAACCACTTCAATGTATCGGCGTATGCTAAACTCAGCACCTCAGCATCACAGTCACACATCAGCGACTCCGGCTGTATGCCGCGGGTAAGCATGATTCCCAACATGGTCTTCTTTGGCACCTCAAACTTCACCCTGTTGATAAGGTAGTCGTATGCAGTGTAAACTTCCATCTCCGATTCCATAGTCATACAATCTAATTACGTTAATAGTTCCAAGACCGAAATTAATCAGTCTTGGTAATGTCCATAATGCAATGGTCTGGGAAGTCGATGAGAGCTGGGCAAGCAGAGAACATGATGTCTGTGTGCCACTCCATGTACTTACCGTTCGGAACCGTTGAGTTCATCAACAGACCGAGACCATCGTTGGTTGTACCGAACAAGGTAGAGATAGCCTTGTTGCCGGCATACTCAATCAGCTTTTTGTCGAGACTGTCTGTACGCTCGAACTCACAGGCATCACCGGCAGGACGGAGAACAACGATGTCGTCAGACCAACCCTGCTTGTACTCATCGGTTGTATGAGTAAGGTTGCGTTCCTTCTCGGTCACAATCTCGATAGGTGATACTCCCTCGAAATCAACGAATGCCTTGATGAACTGCTCTTTGCTGATAGGCATTGTCTTGGTAGAGGCAATGTAGTTCAGCTGACGGTAATTGGTAACGAGCTCGCGGACCTCTGCGTTCTTCAAGAATACATTATAGAATGTATTGCGAGTCATCTGCCAGATCAAAGCACCGTCGAAACCACCGCGTGTCTCACGATACTTAGCCTCCTTCTCCTTCATGTAGGTAAGGATGGTAGCAGTAGGGTCTGCCCACTTCTTAGCGCCACCATTGATGAAGTTATCGCCATACTCGATAGGGTCGATAGCCCTGTGCAATGGGGTAGAGATACCACGGCCAATGCCTGAGTAGTCAATCTTACCGGTAGACATCAACTGAGCGGTCATAAAGTTCATTGTCGCATCAACAGAGTCAATACGGGTCTGAACCTCTTCGCACCAGTCTGCCAAGATATCGGCATCGTTACCGAACTCCTCGAACTGCTTGATGCGTGCGTAACGCTCAACTGCGGTCTCAACGTAACCTGGAGTGATAAAGTCGGGGATAGAAGCGGTATAAAACTTGTGTCCGTTCTTGTCCATCTGGTTAGAATCACCGAGAGGTGCGCGGAGGTCAGCCATTGGAGCTGCATTCAACTTGCGAGCCTTGACGTTGAATGTTGCCAATCCGTAGTTGTCGGTAGATGTCAGGAACGAAGCGTTATGTCCCTGTGTCTTGTACCAGCCGTAGTTAGTAAAGAAGATTTCCTTTTTGTCAAGGAAACTCTGCAAATATGCCGTATTCTCCTGAGAACCGAAGAACTTGGCAAGTCGCGAATTATTAAAATCAAATTTTGCCATAATCCTGAATCAATCTTTAAGGTTAATAATTAGAGATGGAACCATCCGTTAACGCGACTCTTGTTGAGAGCCTTGATTGCAGGAGGGATTGGAGACATCCTGTCGATATACATAACGGTGTCATCGTTAGCAAGGAATGGGGTAAGCATATAGCGAGCACCATCCTCAAAATCTTCACCTGGGGTGAACAGGAAATCGTAGTCGCACTGAGCATAACCGTTAGGGTTGGTTACCATAGGCTTCTGTTTCGCGCCGGCAGCTGCTGCCTCAACGAGTACCGCATCCTTCGCTACAACACCGAGTGTTGCTGACAAAGTAAGCTTCCATACGTCTGCGCCAGCCTCGGTTGTCTTCTCAACACCCGTAACCGTAACTGCTGTACCTGTGCCATCGAGAGCGTCAGGAGCAACCATGATATTGTCTCCAATGAACGGAATGTGCTTGTAGCCATCACGTACAATAAGGAGAGTTGTGTCAGTAGCACCGGTATTCTTTGCACACTGGTAAGACTTAACAATCTTAACAGTCGCGCCTGCGTTGCCATAGATGCCAGGATCATACTCCAGGAAGTCACCGGCGTAAATCTTTGCAGGACCCTTGAAAGGGTTGAGCAACTTACCACCAATTGTTGGAGTACGGAAAGCATCCTTTGCGGCGCCAATCAACTTGACGAATACATAGCGGATACCGCCGATTTCGCCACGAGCCTGGATGAGGGAACGACCTGGCAAGAAGCCGCTACCATTCATCCTTTCACTGTAATAAGGAGAAACTGTTCCCATAATCAATAAATAAATTTGTTATCTTGAATACTAATTGTTATTCGTCCTTTGGCTTGTGTCGAGATCTGATAGCTGCAACATCATCGAACTCGTGTTCGTCTACGGTTCCGGTTCCTCCGGCTCCGCCACCTCCGCTTCGAGGCTTTGTTTCTGGATTGATACCCGCTTCCTTGAGGTCGGCATTGTAAAGAACCTCTGCCTTACCGACAAGATCCTTGATGTCAACTTCACCATCTGGAATCTCAAGCTTATCCAAAGCTGTCTTAACGAAAAACGAATTCAAAGGAATGTTGGCTTTCTCAAACTTAGCCTTAAGACCTTCTTTAATGGAGTTCACCAACGCCTTCTTTGCGTCAGCTGCTTCCTTTTGCTCTCGCGCCTCACGCTCCTTCTTGGCTTCACCGATGAGCTTTTTAGCCCACTCAGGCATGTCCTCCTCGTTAGGAATTTCCTCAGACCCTTCCTCCTCAGACTCAGTTTCCTTAGCCTTCTGGCGTTCCCTTGCCTTCTTCTTGTATTCCTTAACTTGCTGAGAAACGTCAGAATGGAGATTGCCGTCCATGCGTTTCAAGCGATTTGTAACCTTGGTTACCAACTTGGCGTTTACAGCTTCGTCTTCACCAAAATCTTCGAGTACGTCATCAAGTTCTTCATTGATGGTTTTCTCGCTAATTGTCAACTTGGTACTACCGAGCTCCTTGTTGACCAATGCTAAGAGTTCTTCTCTTGTCATATTGTTTTTGATTAAAAATGTTATTCTAAAAGTGGTTCTTCCACTCTAAAATGTATAAATATACCTTTTATTTTGCAAATATATGAATAAGTATGCAATTATCCAAGAAAAATTTATATTTTTGCAATATTAATTGTATTTTTATGCAGAAAGAAGTACTTTCAGGATTAAATTTGGATAATGGAGAGCCTATTTACACTCAAGAGTATATCCAATCGTTAAGAGATACCGACAAGAAACATCCCGACAAGCTGAAGATCATTGCTCAGCGTGGCGGTCAGGAACGCATGCTGTCTATCGACGCTGATATTAAGATAGTTGGCGGCTCGCGAGGCGGACCTCTGTATGAAGACACAAGAGTACTGACTACTAAAGGATTCATTAAAATCAAGAATCTTAAATATGGTGACACCGTAATAGGACATGACGGTAAGGGGCACAGGGTATTAGGCCGAATTGATTATCCGGATAGAGATTGCTATGAAATCGAACTATCTGACGGTTCAAGTGTAGTATGCTCAGACGACCATATCTGGAATGTGTCCATCGACGGAGACAGTAGGTTTATGCCGCATCTTGCCTGTGAGATAGCCAGTTATATAAATGAAGGCTACCATATCGCTATTCCTTGCGTAAAGCCTGTGGAGTTTGATGAAAGGTTCGGCTTAGCCTCTGTCGCTGAGAGAACGGAATCTTTAAGACGTATCATCGAAACATCGGGTAGGTTTTCTGGGAAATACTGGAAGAAGACTTTCAAGACAAGGAAGAAAGCATTCGACTTCAAGTACCTGGTTGATAGCCTTGGTTCTGTTTGCTACGTAAAGAGGAAGTCAAACAAAAAATGGGAGGTTAGATTCGATTGCAGAAAGAAGGAGCTAAAAAGAAGTATTGTTAGCTGCAAACATGTAGGCAAGAGAAACTGCTGCTGTATTGCTGTTGAGAACCCGGACTCGTTATTTGTAGTCGAAGACTTTATTGTTACCCACAATTCTAAGTCTTTCTCTTCCCTAATGGAAGTTCTGAAGGATATCAAGAACCCGGACTTCCATGCGACCATCCTTCGTAACGAAAAAGACGACTTGCAGTCATTGGTAACCGACTCTTACAAATTGTTCTCCCAATTCGGAACTTACAATAAGTCTCAGAACGACATGACCTGGAACTTCGATAACGGAGGATGGCTTAAGTTCTCATACTACGCAGGAGCCTATCAAGATTTCAAGACACGATTCCAGGGACGCCAGTATGCCTACGTCTGCATCGATGAGGGTACTCAGTGTCCATACAAGAAGTTCAAGTACCTCTTGACCAACAACCGAAATGCAGCGCATATCCGAAACCGCTTCTGGATTACCTGTAACCCGGACCCGGAATCTTGGGTGAGAAAGTTCATCGACTGGTGGGTTGACGAGAATGGATACATCATACCGGAACGTGACGGAGTTATACGATACTGCTTCATGGATGGAGATACGCCTGACTCAATCTACTGGGGTAACACAAGAGAAGAGGTATACGAACAGTGCCAGAGCATCATCGACAGCCTTTGGAAGCCCAGCTACGAAGAACTTGGCTATTCCAAGCTCGAGATGTTCATCAAGTCAGCCACCTTCATACGTGCCGACGTGTCCGAAAACATCAAGCTCATCTCCACAGACGTGTCTTATCTCGCCAACCTTGCACAGCAGGATGAGGAACAGCGTATGCGAGACCTGGAAGCAAACTGGAACTGGAAAGCTGCCGGTGATGACATGATCAAGATGGAAGACCTTGAGGAAATCTACGACAATGCAGAACAAACAGGTGACGGAAAGCGCAGAGCATCTGCCGATATCGCATTCACCGGCGGCGACAACTTCGTGATGTGGCTTTGGGAAGGATGGCACTGCAAGGACTTGGTTGTGATGAGGCTGGACTCTAAGACTCTTGTTTCGGTAGTTGAGGCTAAGCTGAGAGAGTGGGGAGTCGAGGAATGCAACTTCACTTACGATTTACAGGGCATCGGTCAGTACTTCAAGGGGTTCTTCAAGGATGCCGTTCCGTTCAATAACCAGGCAGCCCCTATTGCTAAAAACCACAAAGAAGAGGAAGGTATCAAATACCTCTACAAGGACTTGAAATCCCAGTGCGCATGGCTATTCTACAAGATGATTAAGGATAAACAGATTTCCATCGACTCATCACTGCTTGAAAAAAAGTATTCAGGAAACGGATTCGATAAGGTTCCTCTCAGACAGATTCTTCAGAAGGAACGCAAGATGCTCCGACGTGACGAGGACGGAGATGATAAGGGATTCAAACTTATGCCTAAAAAGAAGGCCAAGAAGTATGTCGGCCACTCGCCTGACTTCTTTGAGTCTTGGTTCTACGTAATGATATTCAGTTTAACAAAAAAGAAACATAAAAAGGTAAAAGGATTATGGAGAATTTAAATTTTAGAGAAATACTCGTAAAGAAACCATTCTACGAGCTTAAGCCTGACGGATACATGAGCCATGGCACTTTCTCCGACAAGGTTGGTGATAGGAGTATGCAGAACATGCCTTACGACCCTTGCGTATGGAGAGTAAAAACCCAGTCCGACTTCCTTCGTGAGTACTTCCCAAGCGGACATAGAATCTGGGACAAAAACGCCTACCCGGACATTATTAAGGAAAATCCAGAGTGGGACCCGAAAGATCCTACTACAGGAAACCGCTACTACATACAGCCAATCACAAGATGTGCATTTTCCTTCCAGCAGGTTGTCGCAACGAAGCACACCCTACACTTGACAGGAAATGACATTCAGTTTGAGCTTGCCGACAGCACAGAGGAACTTGATAAGGAAGAGGAATCACAGAAGAATCTTAACATCTTTAAGAAGGGTTGGCTTATGCACAACATGGAGATTGCGTTCTTCGAAGCAGTAAGCTCATACATGATCGTTGCTGAAACCGCCGCAGTCGGCTATATCGACAAAGGAAAGTTTGGAGTTAAGGTTCTGTCATTCAAGAATGGCGACTACCTCTATCCGCATTACGACTCGATCACCGGCGAACTATCTGTATTTGCTCGCAAGTATTACGACTTGGATGAAGACGGAAACGCTCAGATTGAGTGGGTTGAGGTCTGGGATGATACCTATTATTATAGGTTTAGAAATGATGTCGGCAAAAAGAGTGTAAAAGAGAAAGCTATAAATCTCATTAAGGGGTTGTTCGGAATGAACGGATATGCTCTTGTTGAGAAGAAAGAACATCACTTCAATTCTATACCGGTTGCATATATCCGAAATGACGAGGGACCTTGCTGGTCCAATGTTCAGAAGAACATCGAAGATTACGAGGAGGCATTCTCGTATCTTTGCGAGAACAACAAGGCATACGCTTTCCCGGTATTCTACGTAAAGGGTGATGGTGATGAGATTACCATTTCAGGCGACGATATGACAGGAGCAGCCAAGGTTATCGCTATGAACAGCAAGGATAACGATGCAGGATTCCTCAATGGAACCGATGCATCAGATGCTTTTGCCACCCAGCTCAACAAGTCGTACGACCTCATCTATGAGCTGTCATTCACAGTAAAGCCGCCTGAGCTGAAGTCAGGAGACCTCCCTGGTGTAGCCATCAAGCTTCTTTATTCTCCTGCATTAGAGGTTGCTATGAATGATTCCCAGAAGTTGCAGCCATTCCTTGACAAGCTGGTTGAAATTGCCAAGTTCGGAATCGGACACGAAAATAATGCGACGGCTTCTATTGTTGGTCTCGATATCAACGCATGGATTGAGCCTTATACGCATCAGAATAAAACGGAGATTCTTACAAATCTTGCAACTGCCGTTCAGAACGGATTCCTCTCGAAGCAGACTGCATCGGAGCGTTGCCCTGACTTCCCAAAGAATGCCGAATGGGAGCGTATCTTACGAGAGAAGAAAGAGGAGGACCAGCAAGACCTTCTTATGGATATTCAGCGTGCGGATAATGAGACAGAGAATGCTATCGAGGAGGAGGAAGCTACAGCACGAATCAATAAACAGCAGGGTGGTAACGACATAAACACCGGCGGTGGCCGCAAGGCAGGGAGGCCAAATCGCAGTGGCAAGAAATGGGACAAAAATCACAACAATGACGTGGATGACAAGAATAATTGGAAGCACTACAACCAAACCCACTAATAGCCTATGGATGAATTAAAACGTTCTGTCGATTACAGCAGGAAGCGCTTGCAGGCAATCCGAAACTGTGAGGGCCACATTGCAGATATTCTCTGGAAATCAACACGGAAGATAGTTACCGCAAGCAAGCGATACAGAGGTGCGGGCAGGCTCACAAACGAGTCAGCCCTGCTCTCTTACGCAAAGAATGTTACGGCCGGGGCAGAGGAGAGCATCAATACCTATATCTCTGCCTACTCCAAGGCTTCATGCAAGATTCTCGGGATTGATAGCGAAAACATTGAATCGTTTCTCGTCAGCGACATCTACGGAAAGACGACATCTGAAAGAAACGCCGTCTATCTCGGAAACTTTGCTGAAGATATTGTAAGGATGATCAAGGCAGGAACCTTGATGGGATATTCAGACCAGCAGCTCCTGTCTTCCATCCGCACAGGCTATAAAGACCCATACCACACATCAGTCATCACCAAGGCGAAGAGAAAGGACATCAACATCGATGTTCCTTCTTACGGAAAAGGATATTACAGAAATGCCTATCAGAACATCGTAAGAAACGCTTCTCAAGTGATTGCTTTGGCGTGGGGACAGGCAGAGCAGGAGTATGGGCAGGAGAATAAGGCTATCGGATTCTATGTCAAGAGAGGAAGCGACTTCCCGTGCTTGATTTGTCAAAACGAAGCCGATGCCGGACTCCATTCTTTCAAAGATCCATACCCACCATTCCATGTTTCGTGTCAATGTTTTACGGTATTTGCATTCAAGGATAATAAAAAGAAATAAGATTATGATTGAAGAAACAAAAGGATACACGTTATCCGTCAATATTTACAAAAAGGTAAAGGCTCTCAAGATGAAAGACCCTCGCTATTACATCTACGCCAGCCTCCGTGGCTCAGGAATGTCTATCCGTGACAGTTGGGCTGTTGCCTTTCAGGGAGAAGGATTCAACTGGCCCAAAGATACATTAGAGCGAGAAATGAACAAACTTGAATCTCTGGAGTCTGTTCAGACAAGAATCGCAGAGGTGCAGGGCAAGAAAGCGAAGAACGAGAATAGCGACGAACTTACTCAGGAGGAGCTTATTAAGGCTACCTCAAAGGAAGAGATTCTGAGAAACCTCGTTATCGCTCAGCGAAAGCAGAAATTCGGCTCTCCAGAGTGGCAAAAGACGACAGCCATGATAGCAGACTATTCTAAGATTAAGCAGGATGAGATTGATACTGAAAACAATGTGATCCATTACTACATTCCTCTGTCGATGCCTCGATGCTGCGAGGACTGCATTATCTTTAAAAACGGACAGGCGACCTTCCAAAAGAAGAAGAAATAGTTAAATTCGTGTTAAAGCGACTTCGATATACCATAAATTCAACAAAACCAAGTACCTTTGCGGACAGATTATGTTCACAGATTCTTTCTGCTGTTCGTAATTCTAAAATTTTTTTGGTTAAAAAGGGGGTGATATCTTCTCAGATACCACCCCTTACTTTTAGTACGCTCGGCATGAACATTATCTAACGGGTGCAAGTCCCGAGTAAGCCCTAATAGCGGGAATTACATAGCCAAAGGCAAGGGTGT
>ERZ1023965.44-NODE-44-length-46748-cov-15.519885_pt1 | contig 46748 bp, 40 predicted proteins | sample MGYA00380428_ERZ1023965 | MGnify/ENA primary metagenome ERZ1023965 (study PRJEB33179, sample SAMN07449054) | human gut metagenome | biome: Human-gut; feature: Human associated habitat; material: Faeces | host: Homo sapiens | place: India:Kasaragod | collected...
ATTTTTCCAAGTGCAAATATAATAGAAAGGGCAGAAGCTCCTAGCCCAGGGCACCGCCCTGGGTTTACGCATAAGCAAGAATGTCGCCCTGTAAGGGCAAAAGCTCTTAAGTACCTGGAAAGTACAAAGTTTTTGCCTTTACAGGGCGAACTGTTTATATTTCTAATACCTCCTCAATGGTCTATACTTTATGGTATAAATCCGGTTGAAATAATCCTTCCATTCATTCGGCTCCTTGTCATCATCCCGAACAATCCGGATGCCATAAAACCTGGTGCCCGTTTCCTTATACTCCTTGAACCTCGCCAACATCTGCTGCGGCGGATTCGGAATCAGGAAATCCGTAATCCAAAGCACATCAGCATTCACATAATGCAGACCATCGTTATCGAGCAAATCAAACATCTGGTTCATCATCTTCTTTGCCGAAGTTCCACCGCCTATAAAAGGCAGATGGGTTGTAGTAGGCTGGCGCCTGACACCACGACCCGTATGAGCCTGACCATCAGAAGAAACTTCTGCAGAATCATCAAGAATTTCTGTAGAGTCCATAACCGTGATTCCAATCCTCTTCAACCGCTCCGCCTTCCGCTTCGCCATCAGATCGATGGCACGGGTGCTCACAGAGAAATCTATCAGAAAGCAATCCCGCTCCAAATCCTCTGCCGTTTCTTCCAACAGGGAAATCAGCGTAGAAGAAATTCTTTCAGGCGTTCCATACATACTTGCCGAAGTATCCAGACAGACTATCATCGGACCTTTTCGGGAAGCATGGGTAAAGCCGAGTTTCCGGGATGGCTTTGACATTTCGCTCTTATAACGGAAAGTCTGAAGCCTGCGGGTTCGATACTTATAGATAAAAAGCCCCTCCATATCCTCATCGCTGTATTGCGCCAACTCCAGCGGAAGAAGCGAATTGAGATCATCGCCCACGGTAATGCCCTCGATGTCGCTTCCTGCGGAATGCTCCATCTTCATCTCCACCCCCGAAGCGATGGTGAGCCTATCTTTTCCGTTGGCATCTGCCACACGCCCCATCTTCGCCACAATCTCCTTGATTTCCGGATATTTATCCTGAATCTTCACCTGATTCAGGCGGCGTTCAAACTCCGTTTCCGTCCATCCGTTCGTCATCAGTTCCCAGGCCTGCACGGCTCGCTGCTCCGAAACGCCCTTCGTCTTCATGTTGCGGGTTATCTGGTCCATCATGCGAACCAATCCCGTTTCGAAGTTATTCTGACGGAGAGAAATAAAATCCTTCAGTTTGTTCAATACCTGATGGTCGATGCACCCCTTCCAGTCTCTTACCAGACGCTCCCAGTTTTCGGGTTTCGAAGCTCCATCGCCAGCCATCAGTTTCAGGAAGAAAGACTTATCGAATCCATCCTCCTGGTGTTCCTGCTCCAACTGGTCGATGAGCGGAAGCCACACCTGCTCATCCATTCTCTTAAAGGGAGTCCAGTCGAGCACATCATCAGCCCGATGACTTTCGGTCCAGGCACGCTGGCGCTGGAATCGCATGTGATGAACGCATTCCACGATGAACTTTCCCACACAATCATAGAATACCTTGCTCTTGATCTTACTATTCACCACCTGTCGCATGAATTTCTGCACCTCTTCACCAGTTTCCGGAATCGTCACTTTCAGGGTAAAGAGATGAATGAGATAATCCTTCAGCGGGTCTTCCTTCAAATCCCAAGGCATGGCTGCGCCTGTCGGATCAGGAATCTTCACCTGCCCCGACTTACAGAAGTCGTCCAGCATCTTCAAGTAATACTGTGCTTCCGCCAAGTCCTTGTTATTCTGGTATTTCATCTTATTCGATATTTTTCACCAAATCGGTAAAAAGCCTCTTATATATTATAGGAAGATTAAGCCTTCTCTTTCTCCATCAGATATTCTGCGAAGATTCTTGCTGCACTCTCCACTTTGGCTGCGCAAGGGCGAGACTTGTAGTATTCTGCCGTTCTTGCCGAAGCCACATAGCTGGATTGCGCCTTTTCATGACCCTTCAAGCCCAGAATCTCGGCACAGATGATACTGCCATTCTGCTCCTTCGATTTGGCTAACAAATCCTGCACCACCTTGTAGCATGCAGATTTACCCTCGCGGTCATCCCCTTCGGTCTGTCCGCAATCCAAGCCAACGAGCACCACAATGCCCGAAACGGCTCCACACATCATTCTCATTCTGCCAACTCCACCACCGAAGCCGGCACCAATGCGCTTTGCCATCTCATCATCAAGACCATACAAATCGGCAAAGGCAGCCACCACCGACTGGCAGCAGCCATAGCCCTGCATAAAATTCTCCACCGCTTGGTGAACACGAGCCTCCAACTCTGGAGATAAAGTTATCTGTTCGTTCATCATGTTTTTGTTCTTCTAAATATAATAATGTATAAGTAACAGGAGGCGCGATTAAACCTCATCAAGCTTCATCGTATTATGCCTCATAAAGTTTCATCGTATCCTGTCGGGTAAACGCCAACTCCTTATAGAAATCACGGAGATAGGCCGAAATTTCAGCCTTATCATCCGAAGACACAAAGAGATTCTCGCCCAACTGCCTTTCCAGCGAAGTCAAGCCATCCGAAAGAGTTTCTATTTCCCCCTCATAATCTCTGCCATCATCAGGATTCCTGCGAACCCGATGATACTTGATATCCTCAGCAAGCGCATTCTTCATCTCCACCAGTTTTTCTGCAAAAGGAGAAAAGAGTGCCCGGATTACGATGCTTCGGATAGCATCCCGCTCTTCCGGTTCCTGCCACAGACAATGGTAGATAGGAAGCAGATCACAGATATCCACCTCTTCCCTATCCTGCATAAAGGCAGAAGTGCGAAGCAGACGAACGATATTTTTCCATCGGCGGTCGCTCACATAGATGTTTCTGCGCTCGGCAGCCTCATCCACATTCACGGCTCTCAGAGATTTACGGATGGCGGAAATTGCATCAAGCACCTCCTCCTTCACGCCAATCTTGCAGATTTTCTCCGCCCATTCAGCATACTCCTCAGGGGATATTCTTATATCGCACACGGATTTCACAGATCTCACAGATTTTTTCTTTGTATTCTCAGAAATAAACAAATCTCTTTCTGATGTTTCTACTCCCATTGGCGTTTGCTTTACAGAAGACTTCTTGGACATAACATTAGCCTCATCCGTGGAATCAGTGAGATCCGTGTGAGACTCATTAGAATCCAGCAGCATAGCACGGAAATTCTTCTCCAGCTTAATCGGTCGGCTCTCTATTCTAATCACAAATCGGTCCCAAAGCGCCTCCAGTCCTTCTCCCTTAGCCGGCAGCTCATTACTAGCCGCCACGAGAAGTTTCAGAGGAAGATGCATTTCGCGATTGCCATTTCTGAAGATTTTCTCGTTAATCACCGTGAGGAGCGTATTCTGGATAGCAGGACCCGCCTTCCAGATTTCATCCAGGAAAACCACATCGGCAGTAGGCAGATAACCCTCCACCGCACGCTCGTAAGTATCCGAAGTCTTCAGTTTCTGAATGCTCACCGGACCGAAGATTTCATCGGGCGTAGAGAATCGAGACATCAGATACTCAAAGCTCTGAGCATCCCTGAACGCCGTCTTCAACTGTCTGGCCACCATACTCTTCGCCACACCCGGAGGTCCTAAAAGAATAACGCTCTCGCCTGCCAGAGCGGCAAGGAGCGAGAGCGAAATTTCAGTATTTTTTTCATAAATGCCCCGGTTCATCTCCTGGAGCAAAAGTTTGAATTTTTCCAGCATGTAATTACTTTACGTTGCCCACCTTAATCAAGTACTCAGCAATCTGAACTGCGTTCAGGGCAGCACCCTTACGAATCTGGTCGCCGGTCAACCACAATGTGTTACCATTGTCATCAGCCAAATCCTTGCGGATACGACCTACATATACATCGTCCTTACCGGCGCTCTCCAATGGCATTGGATAAACGTAGTTCTGGGCATCATCCTTTACAGTTACGCCTGGAGCAGCCTCCAAAGCCTTGCGGATGTCCTCTACTGCCAATGGCTTCTCAGTCTCGAACCATACACTCTCTGAGTGAGAACGGAGTGAAGAAACGCGAACACAGGTAGCACTGGTGCGAACATCAGAGTGCATGATCTTGCGGGTCTCGTTAAACATCTTCATCTCCTCCTTGGTGTAATCGTTAGGAGTCATCTTGTCAATCTGTGGGATGACATTATATGCCAACTGATGAGGGAACTTATTGATATGCTCAGTCTTACCAGTCTCGATGATATCCTTATACTGCTGCTCAAGTTCAGCCATGGCAGCAGCACCAGCACCCGAAGCACTCTGATAAGAAGAGATATGGATCTTCTTGATATGGCTTAAGTCATCGATAGGCTTCAACACTACTACCATCATGATGGTGGTACAGTTAGGGTTGGCGATGATGTTGCGAGGGCGGTTCAAGGCATCCTCAGCATTTACCTCAGGCACAACCAGAGGCACGTCGTCGCACATACGGAATGCGCTAGAGTTATCAATCATCACGGCACCATACTTGGTGATAGTCTCGGCAAACTCCTCAGAAGTGCCGCCACCAGCAGATGTGAAAGCAATATCGACATCTTTAAAGTCATCGTTATGCTGCAAAAGTTTGACCTCATAGTCCTTTCCCTTGAAGTTGTATTTTCGTCCGGCAGAACGCTCAGAACCAAACAACACCAAATCATCCATAGGGAAATTTCTCTCAGCAAGGATACGCAGGAATTCCTGTCCTACAGCGCCACTTGCACCAACAATTGCTACTTTCATAATCGAATCTTTTAATTTATAAAGTTGTTATAAGTGAATCTTATGGAAAAGAAGGGATGCTCCTTTCCAGCCCGATGATCTTTCATCTTCCAGCCCGATGATCTTTCACCGTTTTGTCAGCCAAAAACCGCTTATCCTCTCAAATCCGCTGCAAAGTTAAGACTTTTTCTACAATATCAAGCATAAAATCCCAAAAATTATTGCTTTTTGCTGCAAATTTATCATCTTTGCTTACTTTTCTGCAAGAATATGCATAAAAACGAAGAAAAATAGTTGCAATTACGAGAACCGGCAGACATCAATGATAAGTATAAGGTAGCCCTTTCAATCTATCAATAAAGACACCAGAATAAGATGAAGCGATGCCCAAACGGATGCTTGAATTCTATCATTTATCTTCTACCTTCCAATCCTTGATGGTATGCGTCTCCACATCAAAGTTAATGCCCACCTTCACAATTGGCAGACCGCAGAGGGCGAAACGCTTCGCATACTCCTTCAAGTCTATCTGTTTCATTGCCACATCAGCACTTTGGTTTAGTTTCAACTCAAAGAGGTAGAGATGGGTGGCAGTACGGAGCACCATATCGACACGTCCCTTTGGCGTGTGAACCTCCACATCCACATAATTGTCGAGGATGGAGAAGATGACATACATCATCTGCTGATAATGCCCCTCATAATCCGTATTGTCGCAATAAGGAATCGTGCCGAGATAAGTCTGGAGCATTTCCAGAGCCTCATCTATCTTGTTATGACGAATGGCAGCAGACATCTTGGCGATTGTGGTGGTACCCTTCACCGTATTCATACCTATATAATAAGGTAAAAGACAACGATACAAGCCCACACGAATCTCCTTATTCGGAATGTCCAAGAGATAGAGATCCGTCTCTGGGTCATAGCCCTTGATGGTGATGTAGCCACTCTGATAGAGCAACGGCATGATGGTGGTCATCTTCTCGGTTGGAGCATCAAACTCCGACTTATCAGCCTCACTGCCACCTATCTCAGATGGCATCACCTGGAACTTGTTGAGCATGTTGATCAAGTAAGTAGGTGTACCAGAGGCAAACCAATAGTAATCTAATTTGCCTTTTGACATGGCATTGAGCAAACTGAATGGATTGAATACGTCAGGCGAGACATCTGCAAAATGATAACCATCATAGTACTCTCGAAGAGCCGCAAGCGTCTCCTCTCTTGTCTTGCCCAACTTCTCGCCCAAAGCATCAACATCTGCCGACATTTGGGTCACCAGTTCTTCCTTGGTTATACCACAAATTCCAGCATACTCCTCATCCATGCTCACATTCGAGATATTATTCAGTTCGCTAAAGATACTCATCTGCGAAAACTTGGTGATGCCCGTCAAGAAGACAAAGCGGAGATAAGGCTCGCACATTTTCAATGGACTATAGAAATTGCGCATAACGTTGCGAAGAACCTGCAAGGAAGTATCCTCGTGTACTACATCCAACAAAGGAGCATCATACTCATCGATGAGCACAACCACTTGCTTGCCTGTCTTTCGATAAGCAGTCAGAATCAAATCGGTCAGACGATTATTTGCTCCATTCTGAGGTGTTGTAATACCATACGTAGCCTCTTTATTAGCCAATTGATAGCCCAAATAATCTTCCAACTCCTTCTTTTCCAGATGCTTGCCACCCGACATATCAAAATGCAGCACAGGATATTCCGTCCACTCCTGCTCCAGTTTTTCGATGGCAAGCCCTTTAAACAAATCCTTCTTACCCTCGAAATAACTTTGAAAAGTTGAAGTCAATAATGACTTACCAAAACGGCGTGGTCGGCTCAAGAAGAAATAACATCCACCAGAATGCGTCATTCTGTAAATGTATTCCGTCTTATCAACATAGAGCTTATCTTCTTTTCGAATTCGCTCAAAAGTTTGGATTCCCACAGGGTATAATTTCAATGCAGCCATCTTACAATATGCTTTAAGTACTTATATCTGGGGACAAAGATACAAAAAAATATTCATAGCTGCAAAGAAATCCCCATTTAGTTTGCGATATCTAACAATAATCACTGATAATATAAAAATCATCTGAAAAATTTGGTTATTCCAAATAAAATGAGTAACATTTGCAAATGTAAAAAGCCAACAGCATCCGATAGGTTGTTCTTGGTCATGGTCTAAGTAGCCATGCATTAAAAAAACTACTCACAAGTTTTTGCGAGAACCAAAACCGCAAACTTGATTTCTATACTAGATGAAAAGTTCTTCTTTCAGGAAGAGCATTACTATTTCCTGATTATTTTTTATTTAAAAATATATATATGAAGAAGATATTTTTCATTTCAATAGTAGCGTTCAGTTTCCTAACGGGCTGTCGTCAATGGTATTCGCTACAAAACTTCCTTGGCATTGGACATTACGAAATAGTCTCCAACGCTGAGAATTGGTTAGATAACAACAGGTACGACTCTATCAGTCAAAAATGGATTGGCCCTGACTCCGCAAGAATAAACTATATTATAGATGCAGAAGCAAAAAACAAGAATAAAAAAAAATGGAAAAGAGTAATCAAACAATATAAAAAAAGAAAAAGGGCTAGTGGTGGAATATAGTTACCAATAAGCCTTTTAGTGGTCTCGCCTCAGTAAATGGACAGACTTTTCTATATACCAAAGACGGAAGAAAGATTCCATAGTCAAAGCCTGCCCCAAACATCCATAATTTTACAAAAAACTTATGGATGCGAGAGAATCCAGAAAATAGAGGCTTCACAAATGGCAAGTACTACTATTACCAAACCACTAACGGAAATTGGGATATAGGCCCAGGTATAGATAAAGCCAAACAAACAGATGCATTCAATAAACGAGCTGTACGAGGTTTTACCCCAACAGAGATGAATGCAGAAGTATTGCGATTGCTATCCAAAGACTTTAGAACAATAAATCATTTGTCATAATCAAATCACCGCCCTTTGTTAGCAGTAACATTCTAACAAAGGGCGTTTTCCTTACGTAATGATAAAAAAACAACTTGGTACATTTTTATTATTTCTTACAACATCAAATCATTGATGGTTGTACCATTCATGAATCTGCTTAAATCTACCCTTTCTCCAATACCATGCAAATGTCCGGTTTCTGAATACTGCCAGATATTGCACTTTCCTCTGCCGTCGATAGAGGGTTGTCTGGAGTTATAATTGGCGATGAAGAGATAATAACGATTGAACTTTGCCCCCATCTCCTTATTATAGAAGCTCTCGTTGCTATAGATGATAGGATACTTGCCATAGTGTTTCTTCACCAAGTCAGCAAACACCTGTATGCTATCCTGCAGCTGTCGTCCCTTCCATCTTCCCTGGATGCCTTTCTCCTCCACATCCAATACAGGAATCAAGTCCTGCTCACTTTTCTTCACCATCTTTTGGAAATCCCGGAACTGAGCTGTTGCAGAAGAGCCGGCAGACATCAGATGATAAGATCCCACCTTCAACCCATATTTACGAGCCAGTCTGATATTTCGGCGATAATGTCGATCCACATATCCCTTACCATGTGTAGCTCTGATATAAACGAACTTGATTCGCTTGTTCTTCGCTATTTCCTTCCACTTGATAACTCCATTGTGTTTCGATACATCAATGCCGTCATACCCGCCACGAGTATAAGGTTGCCCTTTCAATCTATCAACAAACACATCAGAATAAGATGAAGCGATACCCAACCAGCGCTTCACCTTATATGGCGACACCACATACATAATCCCCAGGCCAACACCAGCCAACACAACCAGGCTGCCTAAGGAAACCAAAGTATATTTCAATCCTTTCTTCATTACATTTTATCTTTTAGTTGTTTTCAGGGTGACAAAGATAGTGAATTTATCCGAAACAGCATAGAAAGTTGGGGGATAAATGTATGAAATGGGGAGCTGGATGTACCAAATGACAAAACGGATGCTTGACCACATTCTTCAAGCATCCGTTTTGCAAGATTCATACACACATAACCGATTGTAAATCTGATCCTATTTTATGAAGACCATCAACAATACGTTTACGCTGCTGCTCACGTGGCTTCTTCAATCCATTCACATAGTGTGATAAAAGACTTTGGTTTATTCCAGAAGCACGACTAATTGCCGCTAGAGAAACGTATGGAGAATATGCCTTCAAAAGAGTAGTTGCATCCTGATAGTTATACACAAACTCATAATCGCCATTCTTCAGCCATTCCGGAACATCTTCTCCATTTTCCACAAGACCTTCAACATGAAACTCTAAACTATCCTTTGCCTCCTTTTGCAAAGCTTCAAAGGTTGGTGCAGTAAAAACCACCGCACCTAGTACATTACCACCAAGAGAACCGCCAAAATTCTTGTCGCACCACGCAACATTAACAATAATCTTTTCCACTATGTGCTACTTTAGATTTTGCAAATCTCCCCACAAACTCAGTATATTAGAAACAAACCATACAAACTGTGCAGAGATATATGCAACATATGATGAGATAACCGCTCTGATAAATTATCGAAAACGGAGACTCATCTGCCTTATACAGCCTTATTGCCAACAAATCATTCTTCGTACTCCTCAGGTTTAGCATTCAGCAAATTGACAGTCGCCATAAACTCGCTTACCAAATTCGCAAACTGAGGATTATCCTTACGAATTATTAGAGCTGCATAATTATCATTCCCCTCTTCATCTGTTATCGTCTGAGGTAGAAAAACATATTCCTCGCGTTCTCCATAAATTCCAAACCAATATTGAAATAAGCGATTACGCATCTTCTGCATTCCACCACTCGTATCACAGATATAAAGAAATGCAGCTTGATTCTTAGCAAAGAATTCTTCAACGATAGCAAGAATGGTCTCTCGCACTTTTGGGTCACGAGGCGACTTTACTCTCTTAGGATTTGAGATACCAAACTGGTAAACCAAACCTTCATGAAGCAATTCGTCTCTCTCAAATGTTACAAAGATTTCTGCATCGTAATCTGTAATGAAACACAATGTATCAACAGCATCTGCCAACTTGACCTCATAAGGAGAATTGGCATTTATCGTGTCTAGAGACAAAGTTTCGACTACCATACTTCTATCCCAATAGGTTCTTTACCAGTACGTTCAAGACAGCTATTCCTTACCAAGGTTTCTAGCTTTTCAACCATCTTACGCTTGGTTTCCTTAGAAGCATTCCAACGGAGCAACGCTTCTTCCCTTGTTAACTTTGTTGTATTCATTCTTTATTCCTCCATTTTTAGTTCAAATTACAACTGCAAAGATACAACATTCTAGTGTAAACGCCAAAGAAATAAGAGAAAATCTTTATTTTATCGTATTACATAGATTCCATCACGTTCTATTCTTGATTTAAAGAAAGGATTCATGTTTTTGTGAATACGCACTACATCAACTGAGCACTTGAACAAGCCCTCTAAGAATTCTTTCAAGTCGGCCAATAAAAATGGATTAGGAGTTTCTGTTTCTACACAAATATCCAAATCGCTTTGCTCTGTTTGCTCATTTCGTGATACGGAACCAAAAATACGCAAGGTCTTGATTCCAAAATCTTTAGTAATCTTGGAACTATTTTGCCTAATTATTGCTATATAATCTTGAACTGTTCTCATAACACTTATCTTTTAAGACAGTGCAAATATAAGTAATTATCTGGTATCTTCCAAACTTTTTGCCATGTTTTTGCAATTCATCCCACAAAATATCATTTTAAAACTTTGGTACTTTCAAATATTAATCGTAATTTTGCAACATATTAGAGTAACCAAAATTAAGGAGGATTATAATATGACTAAAATAATGTCAAACTCAAAAGAACGACTAAACGATAAAGCCCAACGCTTTTTCGAGGATAGCAGTACCGTTCAAGAACCAATGGTTGCCTATCGTCACGATTATGCAACAGAGGCTCATAACAAATCCGAAGAATATCCTTTTATGACATCATGCAATAATGACGAGTTGTTGAATTATGTCTTAGCCCGTGAAGAAGAATATGCAAGAACAGGCTACGCCGTTGACTTTCTAGAAATGATGGCTGATTTCAAAAACGAATTCGAATGGTAAAGATACGAGTATTTTATCTTTTACCACTTCATCACCGCCATATTCCCATCAAACTTACCCCACATTACTGGATGTTGACGATTCCCTGATGCTTCTACAACTCCCTGATGTACGAAGTTATAAATTTCCTTAGCCGTGATTACTCTATCCTTGTTTGTATCAGCACCACCTCGCAAGCCACGTTCCAAAAACACAGTAAACAGGCTGTTATTGAAACCTGTCTGTCTTGGAGTTTCTAAGGATTTCTCCGTTGAACGAGAAGAGAGGAAGAACATCACATTCTCCTTGGAATAGTTAGTATTCCTCTTATTCGTATTTCTCATTTTCCCTGCAAAACAAGCATCCACAAATATCATTTTCTGCTGAGCTTTACTCTGTCTCATAATGCTCAATACGGAAGAGTAATACAAAACTCCATCGTAACACACCAATCCACCAGGCACACCATGACCACTAAAGTATAGGATAATAGCATCTGATGGCGAAGCCTTGGCAAATGTATTACGCATTGCCGTATATACCTTTTTGACCGTAACGTCTGAATTGACAAAACAATCAACCGTAGCATTACCATTCTTGGTAAAGATACCCGATATGGTCTTGGCATCATTCGCACTTACCCGAAGGTCGTTCTGACGACCGGGATAATCGGCAATACCAACACACACGATATAGGTTCTTGCTTGCAAAAACGAAATGGCAAACAAAGACATGGCTATTATGGATAAAATTCGTTTCATAAAAAACTTATTATTATTAGCGAGCAGAATGATAAATAACAATTCTGCCCGCTATTCTTACTAATCACAAACAGATCTTATTGAACGCAGAGTCTGAATTGGCTCATACGTCAAAGCAGAACCTTCTTCATTAAAATAAAGATAATAGGCATTCACGTAATGAGCTCTGCTAGAACTCCAATAATATTCAAATGATTTTTTTCTATTTTAACCTAAAAACAACAGGTACACTATATCTTACTCGCACGCACTCTCCATTTTGCTTACCCGGAATCCACTTAGGCATAGATTCTACTACACGCATAGCTTCTCTGTCAAGAACTGGATCTACAGGTTTAACAACTTTCACATGAGAAATGCTTCCATCATCTTCAACTACAAAGCTGATAATCACCCTACCTTGAACACCATTTTCCTGTGCTTCAACCGGGTATTGAATATTATTGCCAAGATACTGCATCAAGGCGCTTTGTCCTCCAGGAAATGAAGGCATCACTTCAACGACATCATATACTTTTTCCTGCGATTCTTGGGATGTATTATAGTTCTGCTGTTCGTTATTTACATCTTGTTCAGCACCTTGCTTTTGAACATTTTCTTCTACAGTTGTTTCAATATTTGGTGCTGTTTTTTCTATTGCCTCATTATTTCCTTGACATTTCATGAAAGCATAAACACAACCAATTACGAGAATAGCCAGTATCACAAGAATGATTTTTCTAGAATTTGATGTATTGTCTTCTTCATCGATATATTCCACATTTTCATCCTTCTTTGGAGCAACTATCGTCTGTTCATGAGTATCAAGAAGATTGCCAGAAAGCTTTTGAGGCAACACTTGTGTTTCCTCCTGATCAGACAATACTTCTGAGGCGATAGTAGGCATCGTACAATTCATCAACTTCAAAAATTCAGATACAGTCTGCACTCTATCCTTCTTTCGAGGATTCATACCTTGCTCTATAGCGTGCCAAACAGTATCAGAAATACCAATAGGCTTATCTCCTATTCCTTCATTCAAGACAATACTAGCTTCAGGAGGATTCTTACCAGTAAGCAAATAGAACAAAGTTGCAGCAAGACCATAAACATCTGTTGCAGGAGAGAAATCCTGCAAACTCTGTTGGTACTGTTCCAAAGGAGCATAGCCTGCACTAATTCCTACGGGAGTAGAACTAGTCTGATGCCCTTCTTCTGTATAGCCTTTTGAGATTCCAAAGTCAATAAGCATAGCACCACCTTTATCATCAAGCAGGATGTTACTTGGCTTTACATCATAATGACAAATATGCCTTTGGTGCATATATTCCAATGCCGAACCTATTTGTTGGATATACTTAATGGCTATTGCCTCATCCAAAGCACCATGCTGCTTCACATAATCAGTCAATGAGCCACCACTCAAATATTGCATTACATAATAAACCGTATCATTTTCCTCAAACACATCTACAACTTTAACGATATGAGGATGATTCATCTGTGCAAGGTTCTTTGCTTCCTTAACAAACTTCTTGCGATATAACTCTACTACGGCACGACTTCCCTGAGAAGGAACGGTTATCTTCCCCGTCCCTTCCTCTCGCTCACAAGTGTCCTTCATAAAGAACTCCTTAATTGCCACAGGTACATCGACCTCCATATTACCCAAAGATCCTGAAACTGTTTCTTTCATTATTGCCTTATAGGTAATACCGAAACCACCTTGTCCTATGATCTTTTCTATTTTATACTTTTTGTTTTGAAGATATTCTATCATAATTATCTATTCATAATATTCAACGACTCTCGTTTTCTATACATATCCTGTTCAAAAACATTTTTACAAGATACCATATGATTATAAAAATCACATCCAGTACAAACTGAAACAATTTTGCCCGAACCATTACATTTTCCACAATATGCATGAGAACATACAGCCCCCACACTCTAAACTGGCGTTTCCAAATGTTCCAACAGTTCCTCGTCCAAAACAAGAACGACATTGTATTTGATGATCACACCACTTCCTTTACAAACGGGACATCTATCCTCTATTACAACTGTACCATTACAGATAGCACATTTTATACTCCCAGAACCACCACATACGAAACACTTTTCTTGGTATTTCCCAGTTCTTTCTTTTTTACAGGAGACACATAATTTTTCATATCAAAACTTTCTTTTGTTTCTGTTTCCCCCATGCAAGTCTATCGCCAGCAACTTCTAGTGTTTTTGCGCCCAATTTACATTTAGACCATTTTACAGTCAAGCCCAAATCTACATATCCTTCTTCTCAAATATTCGAATTACCTAATGCCAATCTAAAGCCAACAAGACAATTTGTACCTAAAGGTTTCTTTGAAGTTACCAAACTCTCAGATGCTTCATCCAAGCAACAACCTCCTCGAACACTCCACCTCTTATCATTTATATCAATACAAGCATTGTCACACAACTCATCAACATTACCGGTCATATCATATAACCCTAGTTCGTTCGGGCGTTTTTGTCCAACATCTTCAAGATTCGTTTTTTTTCCATTATAGAAATTTGCTACTCCAAGAATATCATTACCTCCTGAGTATTTATATCCATGCCCACAAATGCCACCTTTTGCAGCTACTTCCCATTCTAAGTCTGTAGGCAATCTATATTGTTTTCCTGTTTTTTCATTTAGACGTTCCAAGAATTCCAGCACCTGCTTTCTAGACACTATCTTCGGATGATGTTTTTTGCCCATTGCAGCCTCGTTTTTTATTCTATGCTTATTGATATAAGCTTCCGCACCACCCATCTGAGCAAATATCAATCTATAGACTGGTCTTTCGTCCATCACTGCATCATATTCCTCATTGGTAATTTCGTATTTTCCTATGTAAAAATCCGAGAAGGTTACTCCGTCAACTGTTCCACCTTTAACCTTTACCATATTATCTACAAGTTCATTGATTACGATATGCTGATGCACTTTCACATAACCCACTTTTATCAAAGATAGAAGCATAGAAATCGTCAACAAGCTCATAAAAATTGTCCTTGCCCATTTCCCTTTTCCTTTACCAGCAATAGCATTTGTTGTAGACGATGCAATTGGTGCCTCAAATTCATTTACAAAAGTTTTTTTTGAAACAATTGTTGTTTCACCAACGGAAATAGAGCCTATAAAATCAGATATATTTTGAAACCTATCATTTTTACGAGGACACATTCCACGTTCTACGCTTCGCCATAGTTTTGCAGAAATACCATCAGATTTTCGGCCAATTCCATCATTCAAAACGATACTAGCCTCCGCGGGTACTTTACCCGTCACCAAGAAATACAATGTAGCAGCAAGTCCATAAACATCTGTAGCAGGAGAGAAATCCTGCAAATTTTGTTGGTACTGTTCCAAAGGTGCATAGCCAGCACTAATTCCTACGGGAGTAGAACTAGTCTGATGCCCTTCTTCTGTATAGCCTTTTGAGATTCCAAAGTCAATTAGTATAGCACCACCTTTGTCATCAAGCAGGATGTTGCTTGGCTTTACATCATAATGACAAATATGCTTTTGGTGCATATACTCCAATGCCGAACCTATCTGTTGGATATACTTAATGGCTATAGCCTCGTCCAATGCACCATGCAGCTTCACATAATCAGACAACGAGCCACCACTCAAATATTGCATCACATAATAGACCGTATCATTTTCCTCAAACACATCTACTACTTTAACGATATGAGGATGATTCATCTGTGCAATGTTCTTTGCCTCCTTAACAAACTTCTTGCGATATAACTCTACCAAGGCACGACTTCCCTGGGAAGGAACGGTTATCTTCCCCGTCCCTTCCTCTCGCTCACAAGTGTCCTTCATAAAGAACTCCTTGATTGCCACAGGTACATCGACCTCCATATTACCCAAAGAACCAGAAACGGTTTCTTTCATTATTGCCTTATAGGTAATACCGAAACCACCTTGACCGAGCACTCGCTCAATTTTATATTTGCCATTGTAGAGAATGGCATTATTTCTTAACAGTTTCATTATTCTTCAATAGTGACTTTATCTCATCCAATATACTTTTGTATACTGCAACTTCTTGCTCTAGATACAATTTTGTTGCTTCTAATTCTTTGATTCTTTTTGCTTGTAATGCAATCTTGTTGTCTTTCATCGCCAAAGATGCAACCATTTTTGCCTCTTGTAAACTACAATCACGAATTTTTAAATAAAGATTCCAAATAACCTCTATTTTATCCTGCCAAGGTGCTGTACAAGTAAAGAAAGTCGTAGAATAATCATCACTACGAAGACGCATTACCAGAACGTGATTACGCCAAGGTCCTATATAGTTAACATCTAATCTAAAATTATCATCCAAACGATTCTGGCTTACACAACCATTCTCATCTATATAGTCTATATCAAAATGAACATAAGGGTTCTTTTCTGCAATAACATCATAAGCATGAATTAAAATGCATTGTTTTGCCTCTGTCAGGATATGAGGTGTACACGAACATTCTATCTTGTTATCTTTCTGTATTGAAACAAAAAGGGTATTACAATAGCTATTGCGAGGAGTCGAATGCTTAATCTGTGATTGCTCTTGGCAATACTTAGCTATTTCTATAAAATTCACTTTTTCCATAAACAAAAATCTTATTAAAAATTTATTATCAAAAATGGCTTTCAAACCTCTTATGCCTCTTCCTATCGTTTTACAAGACGAATTGGCAGTTTGTACCCAGAGAACATATTTTCCGAACCTATGTTCAAACTATCAAATGTAATACTAGCACAATTAGATTCTTTATCATTCAACCAAAAGAAAATTTCACTTGTTCTTGTAAGGCTATCGGTAGCCTCATAAAGTCCAGTTTTTTCAAATGTGATTTTATTTCCATTTGGACCAAGACAAATTGCCCAGTCATGCCAATAGTAAAAACCACTTTCTGTCCAATTCTTTTCTGACTTTTGCTCCCATTTACACTCATCCATCAATTCCTTAAATTGCTCGTACGTTGGAATTTCATAATCAGCGCCGTTCTCCTGAGCTACATAAATTGTCATGTCGTTATCATCTTTTTTAACATAATCTGAAGACCATAATGTTCCACTCGGAAGTCCCAAGTCGACAAACTCCGAGCCTACCGAAACAGAATCTTTGACAACCTTATTATAACCATCTTGATAGCCAGCATTGTAACCCGCTAGATAAGCATCAGCAACAACTTTGTTTAACGCATCGGTTACTTTACCCTCAACGTATTCTTGAACTTTATCTTTTTCCATCTTAAATTTAAAAACTACAAATCAAAGTAATACCATTCATAACTATACTCGTTGTCAGCAGCACTCGAGCCATATTGCTTTACCTGTGCTTCACAATATTCAATAGTTTTACCTTTAAACTTAGCTGAATTACAATTCATTACAAAATTAAAGGCATCTTGCTTTATATCATAATTAAATATTTGTGTTCCTGACAATACACCTGTAGCACCTATGCTATGGCTATCATCGTAAGCTATAAACCAAATTTTTCCTTTATAGAGCTTTACAGCCAAGACACTAGACAATTGGTGTTCTTCACCATCTTGCCAACTTATGTTTGAAATTGAATAATTATATTTCTCTGACACTAAAGATACACTTGATTCACTTTCTACAAGTTTCCAAGTTTCATCATTAAAATTACCTATATCAGTAACTTTAGAAGAAGAATAATCTATAGAATTTAAATAATTTTGACTACCAGTTTCTGCTATAATAGTATCAACTCCTGGTTCATACACAACAGAATCAGAATCCGCAGATGCTTCAACACTATTTATGTCAGAAGCAGTTCTATTTCCGCCACATCCTCGTGTCATAATTGCGATTGCACAAACTACAACTATCACAAGTATAAACACCACTACAAAATGCGTATTTTTATTAGCAGTATCGCCACTTGTTTGTTTTTCTATCTTACTCTGAGGTTGTTCATTCTCTTCAACTTTTGCATCTCCATGTTTACTTGCCCACACTGTTTCTTCTTCATCATCAACAGAATTTGCATAAGATTGATGAGGACTAAACGCTTTTGTTTCTTCATTGTTAGAAGTAGCAACAGAAGGCTGTTGCAAGATACGTCTTATCTCCCCAACATTCTTCGGTCTCTTCAATCTATTCACTTGCATCATCCAAACAACCAACTTCTTCATTTCCTCAGAGACATTAGGCATTGGGAGGGCAAGATGCTTGTCCTCTGTCTCGTCTTCAGAAAGGTCAGAAACTGATGGTGGGTCTTGATTAGTGAGCAACTTATAAACAGTTGCACCAAGAGCATAGAAGTCTGTCCATGGTCCGAACTTATCATAGCTCTGCGCCATTTGCTCACTAGGGGCATAGCCATTTGTATAACAAATTCCAGTGCTCATCGTAGCACCACCTACCGTACTCTGCTGTTTACTTGCACCAAAGTCTATCAACCTGACCACGTCATGACTATCCACCATAATATTGGCTGGCTTGATGTCAAGATGGAACATACCTTCGTTATGGATTGCCTCAAGACCATCCAATATCTGATTCAAGTAATTGCGAACCTCAGACTCTGACAAAGGTGCATTGGTACGCTTCAAACGTGCAGATAGATTTTCTCCATCCACATAATCCATCACATAATACGCAGTACCATTCTCCTCAAATAGGTCATAGACCTTGACAATATGAGGATTACTGAGACTACGGAGACGGCGAGCTTCTTTCTTGAACTTCTCTCGCTGTTGCTCAAAGCTATTGGTATTCTCGGCATTGCTTACGCTAATGGTAGTGCTATCACCATCACGCTGACACACACCCTTTACAAAGAACTCTTTGATGGCATAAGTCTCATCAAACTCGATGTTCTTTGCTAAATAGGTGTTGCCGAAGCCACCTGAAGCCAAGTAGCTTTCTATCTTGTAAGTTCCGTGTAGGATGGTTCCTACACGGAGCATATTTTGATTATTTATTTCGCCCATTCTTTGTTATTTTTTCATTATTTTGTCTAGATGTTCCCTTTAATTGTTGCACTGCGGTATCTTGGGGCAAAGAGTCTTTTTCCGCTAGACTTTCTTCCCGATTTTCTTGAATAGAATCAACAAGAACTGCATCCATAAAACTCTTAGCTTCTGCATTGTGTTTGGTATAATAGCCATATCCAAACATTCCTACAACTGCCAACGCCACTATTACTATGAAAGCAACAAACAAATGTTTCTTTCTTTTCTGCTTATTCTCCATCGCAACTATCACACTATCAGGAACAGGCGGCGGTGTACCAGCAGGCTTAACGATTTCAACATCAGGAGAAGCAGTCACCTCTTCCACATCAGGCTTGATATTCAAAGCATTGCATTTAGCCGTAGGCTCTTCATTTACAAGGCACACATCAGCCTCGTCATGACTCACTTCTTTGATGTGTACTATATAAGCAGAATGATTATCTTTATTATCAGAGGTTTCTGAAATCAGCATCTGTCGCTTCTCTTCATCACTAACATTCGCAGAGAAGACATCCAACAGCTCCTCATCCTCCATCTGTTCCAACATGCCGTCAGAACAAATATAGAAATAATCACCTGGCTGAATATCTGAAATATGGATAACATCAGGTTTTGGATGATTTCTGTCTCCAGCTATCATCGCACGGGTGATGACATTTTTCTGTGGAAATGTCTTCATCTCCTCATAGGTCAACTCACCTGCCTGATAAAGATCATACACCAGGGAATGGTCACGACTCTTATATAATATGGTATGCGAAGATGGGCGGAGATGGTATATTCTACTATCTCCAATGTGGGCTGCCGTACATCCATTACTATGAAAATACAGCAAAGTTAAAGTTGTTCCCATCTGACGGGAATCTCCCGCAATAGCCAGTTTATCCAGTTCTTCGTAGGAATACGCCAAAGCATCAGATAGCAACTTATCTTCCAAGCCTTCAGAAGCAACTGTATGCAACAACAAAAACGAAGAAAGACTTTTGCAAATACTTTGGCTTGCCACCTCTCCATGCTCATGTCCACCCATACCATCACAGAGCAAAAACAAACGGTCATTCTCCGTAGCTTTACCCTCTATTGGATAGATGCTATCTTCCTGGTTCGCCCTCTTACCCAACTCATGGATAGCTAAAGGCTGATATATCTTGATTCTCATTGTTAGCTTTATTTTTGATGATAAACAACGGTTGTGTTACCCATCTTGATGATACTTCCTTCTGTCAAGACGATCTGGTCACCCTCGTTCAATAATTGTCCATTCACATAACTGGCATTTTTATTATGATAGTTAGACACCACAACCCTAACATTATCTGTAGAAGCCTTAATTACCTGGATGGCAAGATGCTGACGACTCATATATCTATCATCAGTAGCTATCTGTACAGTTGCCTGCGAAGTAGTAGCCTTGCGGCCTATTACATTATTGCCGAACCCCAACGGATACTTCTGACCACCATAGAGCAAATAACCAGGAGTAACCTCTTCTTTCTTACCTGCAAGAATCGTTTCATCAGATTGAGAAGGAGAAGAGAAATGCCCCACGTAACGAGTTTCTCCATTATCTCGATTCACATACTGAGTCTCACCATTACTATTACCAACATATTCTGTTTCCCCAAAAGATTGCGGAGTTGCAGCATGTTGCTGTGAGAACATCACTCTCAGCTGAGTTTTACATTGAGGACAAGTAATCACCTTAACCGCTTCGTTTTGAGAATTTCTCACGTCAAGCAATACACCGCAACTCGGACATTTGATTCTTTTAATTTCCATTGCTACCATCTATTTTAATCAATGTTTATGCCATCTGAATATCAGCATCAGACATATAGTCTGGCATATCAGGAGCAACATCAGGATTCTCTAAGGATGCTGTTTGGAGATTTGGATCAGCAGAATCATCAACTCCGGTATCAGCGAAATCACTACCACTTGGAGTTATCACTTGTCCTGTATGCAAATCAATTGCTTCACCAACGTCAATACTTCCATTGCCATTGGCATCACAAATAGCAACATCAGGATTTCCATCCTGATCAAAATCTACCACACTCACTTCCTGACCATCCACGTCGAAGACACCCACTGTAGCCATGGAGCCATCAGCAAGCTGAACTTCACCCGCATTAACCAAATGAACATCTGCATTTTGGTCATCAGCCACCTGCACATCACTTGCCTGATGCAAATTTGCATCATTGTGAGCAACAAATACATCCTGGTCTGCATGAGAAGAATGAGATACCACAGCAACATCTTCAGTTTGATGAGGAGCAGTATTCATTTCTTCAGCACGTACTTCAGGCTTTACAGCCTCAGCATAGTCGTTCTTTTCTGCATCTGTCATATTGTTCCACTCGTCCTCAGTATAAGTACTATAGATATTGCCATGCCAATGGAAAGCGCCACCAGAACCAACTTCGGCTCTAGCGGCATCGAATGCCTCCTTAAAGCTCTGCTCATCATGACTCTCAGCTACCTTGATAGAGGCATTATCATTAGCTGCAGCAGCATCTTGCGATGGATTCTCCCCTTCCGGTTTTGTATCGGGAGTTTCTTCTGTACTTGCAGCAAAGGCATCTGTGGCATACATAGCACTTGCACCTAACAAAATACCAGCAGCACCACCTACCGCTACTTTCTTCCAAGTTGCCTTATCAGCAGCGTTCTGAGTTTTATCTTTACTTTCCTGTCTTACTTCAGGATGTGTATTATCGAAATACAATGTTTCTTCATTCTGTGCCATAATCATACTTATTTAAATTATAACTGGTGCAAATATAGTGAAATAATAAATAGATAGGTGCTAATTCTGTGCTCATTACACTAAACCTATCTTCTATTGTACAAAATCACTTTTTAATTTTAGCCTTGCAATAAGGACAAGCCTCATTCTGCATTAAAACTCCATAAGACAGAAAGCCCAGAAAGTGATGACAATGAGGACAAACATAATGCTGCTGAAACTCTTCTGTCAACTGCTTCTGCCTTAACGGTCCCTTAGAAGAATCCTTATATGCTTTTACAGTAAAGCCTACGGAAATCAAAATACCTAAGAGATACAAACCTATATAAAGAGGAGTTTCTCTAAATTCGGGGAAAATGATACTCAAAGCGATGGCTCCCATGGTAATCAAACCGGTAATGCCACGAAGAGAATTAAACTTGCGGTCAGCTATCTGCTGGTCAAGCTTATGTTCATCATATTCTTCCCAAACACGCTGCAATGGACGAAAATCTACCATTTGAGGAACAAAACTCTTTATCCAATCCCAACTAACCAAAAATTTGCTTGGACCAAGTTCTATTTTATCCTTTTCCATGATAGTCTTTGCCATTATTTCCACTCCATTGACAAAAGTAACATTCTGAGGTTTTAGATTCGTAATTCTATAAGAACCATCTGGATTAATGGTCAAACTACAATGTTGACGGCTCACAGTCATAGGAACACTTCCAGCACCCCCAAAAGTCTTGGATTGTTGTCCCATTGTTATTCTCAATTGAGATGTACTAGCATCACGTCCAATGATTAATTCCATAAAATTCTTTGCTTGATTAGTTTATTTTTTAGTTATGAGTAAATCCTTCATTTGCTTCAAGGCTTCCTTAGAAATACCCAAAGCAAAAGCAAAATGTTCATAATCGGATAATATCAACTGTTGCTTTTGCGTATTGACCTGATAGATGTAGCCAGTGTTGATGATAAAGCGCTTACCCACTCGCATAAAAATACTCTTGCAATCTACAAGATGCTCGGCCAAATACTTCTCCATCTGAGTCAAATTCAGACAAACAACAGCCTTCAGCTTGTTAATAGTAACAATCTGTGTATAATTGCCATCTCCTTCGAAATAAACAATTTTGGAAACATCCAATCTTAAGAGTTCCGTCTTTGTATTGAATACGATAAATTGACTATCCATATTTACCATTTACATCGCTGACTTGTTCCCAGAAGTAGCTATCGGTCATTAAGTTTTCAATGAAAAAGCGTGGGACTATTGCTTATTACCGGATAGAGGTTGTGGAAGGACCCGTCAGCAAGTAATAATGCAATAGCCCACGCCATAGAGTATATTAACATCTTCTTCCATAGAGAAAAAGATACAATAATCCTTAGACGTGAGCATCATTGCCTATTTATCGTTAGCAGACTTTGAAACTTCCACATTTCTATCGCAAGATAACGTTCAATACGCTCATTCACTAGAGCCTTCATCGTGCCCGTTCTTTTCCGTTCACTCATAACTCTATTGCAAAAGTAAGAAATCTTTTTGATACCGCCAAACTTTTCCTCTATTATTTCTTCCAACAGGCTTACTTTTATGAAATTTCCACCAAAAAGGCATTGAAGTTTGCCACTGCTGAAAAAGATAATGCTTCCACATTTCCAATCCATGACAACCTCAATGCCTATATCCTTAAACGGCTTTACAAATTAAAGTACACTTTACCGAAAGGCGCCGTGTTCGCCTTCCACTCAAAATTATTGGCTACGACCTCTCCGTCTAGGTTTCTAACCACCTTGCTAACGAGTGCGTGTGTTCTCAACAAACTATCCAAAGGACCACCATAATAACCAACAACTGTCAATGATCTGCGTCCACCACTATATGTTTCTCTCACACGAATCTTGACTCTCACAACTTGATTGTTCTTAATATAATAAGCACCAACATCAGTATATTCCTCCGTAGGCTGAGGCATCTGCGGCATCTCCAAGCCAAATGATGGCACAGAATATTGCTGGGCAGATGGATTAGTATATACTGGTTTATACTCTACAAACTGAGCATTTACACTCATTACACTTAGCATCATGGCTAAAATCAACATTACCTTCTTCATACCTTATTATATATTAAAGGGTTATACTTCATGTTCCTCGTTCCACGATTTTTTCTTTTCTATCGCTTCCCGATTACGAGTGCAAAAGTAAGAAGATTATTTCTATCAGCCAAATATCTAAACCTACCTTGTATGAAATGCCATTCTGTATGTACCAAATGACAAAGAGGAGGCGTCATAAGTCTAAATTACAGTTGGCGCATAACAGTTGGCCTACGCATGCACATCATCTGTTGTGCAAGCGCATATCAGCTGATATGCAAGCGCACAACAGCTGTTGTGCGACCGGAGATACTAACTAACTCAAAAACATATACTATCTTTTCAAACAACTTATACTATGTTTTCCAACAACATATCAGTAACATTCCAACAAACAAAAAAGGGTGAATCATTTACTTATGACACACCCTCATTGCTAAATCAGACACGCAACTGATCTTATCTTATAATATTATACTCAAACTCATAATCCCCATTCTTCAGCCATTCGGGAACATCTTCCCCATTTTCCATAAGGCCTTATTCCTCCTTTTTTTAGTTCAAATTACAATTGCAAAAATACCTCCCGTCAATATTTATAACCAAAATTCATATACCTACAAGTTTGGAATCTAGCGATAAAAACAAGAGGATTGAAAGGCTGGGGATCTTTGTTTTCTGCTCTATATTAAGAACAATACCTATAGTTGTACGACTATAAAGTTACAGTTGTACGACTATACATGCTATGGTTGTACAACTGTAGAGTTATGGTTGTACAACTATAGGGGTTATAGTCGTACAACTATAGATTTTCCTCAACGGCATCACCTTGTCAAGAAATCACAAACACCTGATTATCAATAAGTTCTTATTTCTCTTCATATTTGCGATATTCTCAAAGAAATAATAAGCGTCTGAAAATACGAGAATCTCAGGCAAGCAAACGTAAAGAAAACTTATTTTTAATAACACCACATCACTACATCTTCGGGATATTCTTACGGATTACTTTCTTCATTTTCCACCCATCAATGGTTCCCGTCTTCGATGAGAAGTTGCAGCCTATCTGATAAATCTTTCTGCCATCTGCTGCATATTCCCTGGCATAGCCCATATCTTCTATCTGCTTCAGGGCTTCTTCAGCCGAACCATCACGCTTGAATTCGAAGATGTAGATATAGTTCTGGGTCTCAACCACACAATCTACCCTACCTTCGCTTTGCTGCTTTGACCAGCGTCTGGAAACCGCTCCTCACTTCATCATTCGGAAAATCCAGGAGATAGGAATCGGTATCCATATTCCAGTCCTTAATGGTAAGATAACCGCTCTGATAAATCATTGGCAACGGTGCTTCCACATCTGCCTTATAGTCGATAAAACTACTCGTAGGATAAAACCTGTTCACCATCTCGTTGACGTTCTCATCAAAATGAGACAACAAGCGAACAAGATAGGTTGGCGAACCGGTACGGAACCAATAATCCGCCAGAATCTTCTTGCTCAAAGCATTTAAGATGCTGAAAGGATTATAGATATCAAGCATGTTAGGACTGAAGTGATAACCGTCAAACTTCCTCTTCAGTTTGTATTTCATTCCTTCCTCTGTGGTTTTATATCTCACGGCCATCGCCTTAATTTGCTCATCAAAGGTAGAATACAATTCATCTTCCGTAATGCCACAAAGTGCCTCGTAATGCTCATCCATACTGATGTCGTTAGGCTGATTGAAACCACTGAACACGCTCACTTGTGAGAACTTGGTGACACCCGTGAGCAAAACAAACTGTAGATTAGCATCGGCAGCCTTGAAGACACTATAGAAACCTTTCAAGACCTCACGATTCCAATCTTCTAACAACCGTTCTTCACCCTTTATTGATGTTTTGATTTGTGTATCAAGCACATCCAATATTGGCTTATCATACTCATCAATTAAAACCACGGCACGAAGTCCTGTTCTCTCATGAGCAGCTTTCAATACATATTCAAAACGACCTCCTAAGGAATCCCTGAAAGGACTTCTACCATATATCATCTCTTGCGATGCAACAAAGTTTTCTAATATGACCTCAAGTTCTCCAGGATTAGTGAAATTATTACCATTAAAGTCAAGATGAAACACAGGATATTGCTTCCACTCCTTCTCCAGCTTGTCGATGGCAAGCCCCTTGAACAGTTCTTTTTTTCCCTCGAAATAGCATTTCAAGGTAGATACAAGCAACGACTTTCCAAATCGTCGTGGACGACTCAGAAAGTAAATTGTACCATTATGAACCAAATCATAGACCAAGCCTGTCTTGTCCAGATAAACATAGCCATCTTCTATGATTTTCTCAAAGTCTTGTATGCCGATAGGATATTTCATATTGCTGCCATTTTAAAATCTTTCGGCAAAGTTACAAAAAATAATGATACAAGCAAAGGAATAGCCCGAAAAAAAATAGCGAGACTGAAAAAGTTCAGCTGAGAAAAAACGAAAAGGCAGCTGGTGGCATCTTTCCAATGCCAACAACTGCCTTTCCTTTATTTATCTATGCAACTACTGTTTAAATTCTCTCAAATTGAAAGAAGAACGGCTGTTAAGCGAAGTTCTTCATATTAGTTCTTGCACCATACTCAGCGCATCCGGCAACGATCATTGCCAAAATCATACCTAATACCATCATAACTTTTATCCTTTCTCTATTTTTGTCTGATTACTTGCCGAGGCTAATCTTCTTGTTGACATTTACAACCTCTGCAAAAAGGGCAGCTACAACTGCCATTGTCATTACTAATACCATCATAATAGTTATCCTTTCTTTACTTTAATTATTCGTTATCTATCTTTTCGAGTGCAAAGGTAATGCCTTTTTGTGTACGCACACAATGTTTTTGAAAAAAACTTCAAAAAAAGGCCGTTTTCTTGATTTTCATCAAATTCTGTCATAGGAAACAGGGCAAAATGACATGTCAATCCAGGTTTTCTCAATCTTTAGAACACTCGTATTTACGATGAAATACCAGGAGACAGAAGGCTCCAGCCAATGCCATCGGTACACCGATGAGCGCAGGGTAATTATATCCCAATCCCATCGCCACGGGGATTCCGCCCAAGAAGGCACCCAGGGCATTGCCCAGATTGAAGGCTGCCTGAATGCAGCAACCGCCTAGCATCTCGCCACCCTCACTGTGCTTCACAATGAGAAACTGCTCTGGCGAACCAATACCGAAAAGGCAGGCACAACTGATAAACATCATCGCAGCCGATACCCAACCGATATGCGACAGAAAGAAGGTAGCCAGCAAGGCTGCGGCAGCCAGAAACTGCAGATAGCAGGTAAAGCGGCCCGGCTTGAATCTATCTGCCAGCAAGGCACTCACCTGGTTTCCTACCACCATTCCCAAACCGGCAAGAATCATCAGCACAGAGATACTTGCCGCATGGAAACCGCCGTTCATCTGCAAAAGCGGAGAGATATAACTGAACCAGCAGAGAATACCGCCGTTGCCCAGGAAAGTAGCAGCGATGATAAGCCAGGGAGCCAGATGGCGCATAAACCGGAACTGCGCCTTCATACCCTTGTTAGGCAGAGCCTCTACATCAGGAACCCACTTGTAAATCATATAGAGCGTGATGACGCCCAACGCCACCGACATGAGAAAAGGCACTCGCCAGGAGATGGTATGACTTAGGAAGGTGCCCAGCGGAACACCAAGCAGATTGGCAAACGGCATACCGGCACACATCATCGCCACCGCCTTGGTACCCTTTCCCTCCTTTGCCATCTTCACCGCCACGATGGTAGCCGTACCGAAATAGGCACCATGAGGAAGTCCCTGAATGAAGCGGGCACAAAGCAGAAGCCCGTAACTAGGGGCTATCGTAGCGATGATGGCTCCCAGAATTACTAGTGAAGTAAGAAACAAGAGTATATTCTTGGGGCGATACTTATGCATCAATATCAGCGAGAAAGCACCGGCGCATACACCCAGTGCATAGATAGAGATGAGATGACCAGCCTGAGGGATGGACACATTCATGTTGTGCGCCACATCGGTGAGAATTCCCTCGATAATAAATTCTGCGATGCCCAGGGTAAATGTACCCAAGGCGAGTGCAAACAATCCTTTTTTCATACGTTAATTATCCTTATCTTTTTATCCTAAGTTTGTTTTCAGGGTGCAAAATTACAAAAATCTCTACACATATAAATGATAAGGGGGCAAAAACTTTGCCCTTTCAAGATTTATTAGTAATTTTGCACTCAAAAATAAAAAGAAGAGGGATGAAGCGGATGCTGAATCCCTCTCTCATCATCAACAATAAGTAGAATGCCTATGCTGAATATTGCAGAATATTTTCCAATTACCGACCCTACGCTGATCTTCTTCGTAGTGCTCCTCATCATCCTCTTTGCCCCTATCATCATGGGTAAGCTCCGAATCCCCCATATCATCGGAATGGTGCTAGCGGGTATCCTCGTGGGCAAATACGGACTGAACATTCTGGAACGAGATGCATCTTTCGAGCTGTTCGGCAAGGTGGGACTCTACTACATCATGTTCCTCGCCGCCCTGGAAATGGACATGGAGGGTATGAAGAAAAACAAATCGCGGCTCATCATCTATGGTCTGCTCACCTGCTTCGTTCCCTTCTTCCTCACCTTCGGCATGAGCATCTGGTTGCTGCACTATTCCACCAGGGCATCGTTTCTGCTGAGCTGCATCATGGCTTCCAATACCCTGATAGCCTATCCTATTGTTTCCAGATATGGTCTGCAGCAGAAGCCAAGTGTAACCCTGAGTGTGGGTTCCAGCATGCTTTCGCTCCTGATAGCACTCATCATGCTGGCAGGTCTCGTTGCCTCGTTCTCCAGTCACGATGGTCTGCTCTTCTGGGTACTCTTCACCGCCAAGTTTGCCGCATACTGCGGAGTAATGATATTCCTGATTCCGCGACTCACAAGATGGTTTCTGCGCCGGTACAGCGATTCGGTGATGCAGTTTATCTTCGTGATGGCGATGCTCTTCATGAGTGCGGCTCTCTCGCAGATGGTGGGCATCGAGGGCGTGTTCGGTGCCTTCTTCGCTGGTCTTATTTTAAATAGGTATATCCCGCACGTGTCTCCGCTGATGAACCGATTGGAGTTTACGGGCAATGCGCTCTTCATCCCTTACTTTTTGATAGGTGTGGGCATGCTCATCAACGTGGGACTGCTTTTCCAGGGCAGTCATATCCTTTGGGTCATCTTCTGCATCGTGTTCTTCGGAACCTTGGGAAAAGCCATCGCAGCCTATGCCGCCTGCTTCGGATTCCGGTTGCCGCTGTCATCGGGTCACATGATGTTCGGTTTGACTTCTGCCCATGCCGCCGGCAGTATCGCCATGGTGATGGTGGGTATGAACCTCCTGGTGGGACCGAATACCTATCTGGTCAACGATGACATGCTGAATGGTGTGGTGATGATGATTCTCTGCACCTGCGTCATCTCTTCGATGCTCACCGACTGGAGTTCCAGAAAGATTATCCTCCGCGACAAGGAGCTTCCAGATGCCGAGGATACCAAGAAGGCAAGCGATGAGAAGATTCTCATACCGGTGAAGTATCCGGAATATGCCGATAATCTGATGAGTCTCGCCTTCCTGGTGAGAAACCAGAAACTGAACAGAGGACTGGTCTGCCTGAACGTAGTGTATGATGACAAGGATATGCGATACAAGCAGGAACAGGGCCGACAGCTGCTGGATCATTGCAGTCAGCTTGCCGCAGCCACCGACGTGATGACGCAGACGCAGGTTCGCATTGCAGCCAACATCGCCAACGGCATCAAGCATGCCTTCAACGAGTTCCAGTGTTCCGAAATCATCATCGGCATGCACATGCATCCGGAGGTTTCGCCTAAGTTCTGGGGAGAGTTTCATCAGAGTCTCTTCAATGGTCTGAGCCGTCAGATCATCATGGCACGCATCAAGCAGCCGCTCAATACCATTCGCCGAATACAGGTGGCAGTACCATCGAGGGCAGAATTTGAACCGGGTTTCTACCGCTGGGTAGAGCGACTGGCGCGCCTGTCAGGCAATCTGGATTGCCGCATCCAGTTCCACGGCAGGGAGGAGACCCTGGCACTCATCAATGAGTACATCACCAACCGCCATCAGGAAGTAAGAGCCGAATACACCCTGATGCAGCATTGGAACGAGATGCCGCAGCTTGCCTCCCACATGAGCAAGAATCATCTCTTTGTGGTGGTGACAGCCCGCAAGGGTACGGTATCCCACAAGTCGGCATTGGAACGATTGCCGGAAGAGCTCACCCGCTTCTTCTCGGGCACGAACCTGATGATTATCTTCCCTGACCAGCACGGAGATTCATCGGGCAATGTACTGACATTTGCCGAGCCTCAGCACCAGGAGGAAATCAGTGCCTACGTGGCATTCAACCAATGGTTCAAAAAGAAATTCAGAAAATAAAGAGAAAACAAAGGATACAAAAAAAGGTCGCCAAAATGCTGGCGACCTTTTTTAATATTTATTTCGTATTCAAAACCAGCTTCTTGGCTTTCATCTTTTCGCCAGCCACCGAAAGTTCTATCTTTCCTGGCTTATCGCCTGCTCTCAATATCACGAGGGCTGAACCCTGGAAGAGATTGCGCTGAATGGTCTTCTCTAACTGGGTCTTTCCGATATGAAGTTCATCCGATGAGATGTTTCCATTATCCACCGCCACGATATTCGCATCGCCCTTCACGGTGAAAGTCAACTTATCGAATGCCTTGGCATCCTTCACGTTCAGCACTCTTCTGCCTTTCTTGTCCACGGCATAGACACGAACGTGCATCAGATCCTTACCGTCAGCATGCCAGTTTTCAGCATCAGGCACCAACTTCAAGGCAATAGCCTCGCCCGTAGTCTCTATCTGATGGCGAGCCACCACCTTGCCGTTTTTCTTAGCCACAGCCACCAGAGTGCCTGGAGCATAGGCGATGTTGTCCCACTTGATGCGGGCACGGAGCTTAGGGTCGTTACTGTTCTTCTTCACACCCAAGCTCTTGCCATTGAGGAAGAGTTCCACCTCGTCGCCATTGGTATAGGTATAGAGCGAAACCTGCTCGCCTGCCTCACGGTTCCAGTTTTCTGAGAGCTTTCCGGCAGAAACATTGATGCCATTCCACTGGATGTTGCCACCCGACTTCTCGATGACACCGATATGAACGGTTGGCTCGTCAGTAAACATGCTCTTCACGAAATAAGCATCCGGCTTTGGCTGGAGAGAAAGATCGAACACACCCTGATTCCATCCCTTGACAGGCCATCCCATACTCTCGCCCAGGTAATCGATGGCTCCCCAATAAGCCAGGCCCAACACCTTGTCACGGTCCATCTCGTAGAAGTTTGGCCCCATGGCAGCCACACTCGCCTCGCTCTGATAGAAGGTCTTTTCAGGATAACGCTTCATATCACCTGGGAAGTACATATAGCGATAGTTGTAGGAGTTTACCTCGGTAGCCACCGCCAGATCGGCTGGAATGGAATCTGTCTCCAGATTGCGGTAGCGGGGATGCATCGCCACGGTAGTCAGTCGAGTATCATCATATCGGTGCAGCAACTCCTTCTGGATTTTATAGGCGGTAACGCCCCAATCATTGAAAGGCAGATTGCTGTATTGCTGCAACTCGTTACCCAGACTCCAAAGGATAACCGACGGATGGTTTCTATCTCGCTTTACCCATTCCGGAATGTCTTTCTGCCAAAGGCTCTCCCACTCCACTCTGCCGCCGGCATACTGAGTAAGCCACTTGTCGTAAAGCTCATCCACTACCAGGATGCCATACTTATCGCAGAGTTTCAGGAAATCCTCGCTATATGGATTATGAGAAGTGCGGATATGGTTCATTCCGAATTCCTTCATCAGTTTCAGTCGTTTCTCGATGGCACGCGGATAGGCGGCAGCACCCAGGGCACCGAGGGTATGATGATTGGCATAGCCCTTCAGCAAGACCTTCTTGCCATTCACCAGCAAGCCCTTCTGCGGAACGATTTCGATGGTGCGCACGCCAAACTGTTCTTTAATCTGATCAGCCACCTTTCCATCCTGATTATAGAGTGTCACCTCGGCAGTATATAAATAAGGTGTATCTGGCGACCACAGTTGGGCATTCGCCAGAGAGATGGCAGGCAACTCATATTCTCTATTACGCCATTTGGCATTGAAGTCGATGTTATTCTTCTGTTGAGCCACCACCTTGCCATCGGCATCGAGAATACGAACCTCTACAGGAATAACAGCCTTTCCCTGTCCTTTTGCCAGCTTCTGCTGGTTGATAATCTCTGCCTTGATTTTCACCTCTTTGTTATCCTGGGTGCGGATAAAGAGAGGATGGCGAGGGAAGTACAGATCCTTGTCGGTGATGATGAGATTGACATCACGATAGAGACCGGCACCCGTAAACCAACGGGAATTATTAGGATTGCGGGTATCTGCCTTAACGGTTATCTCGTTAGCCTCGCCCCATTTCAGGAGCTTGCTCAGGTCGATATCAAAACCAAGGTAACCATAATCGGTACCTCCGATACGCTGACCATTGAGATAAACATCTCCTACCAGCATGATGCCCTGGAAGTCGAGCATGATGCGCTTTCCCTTCCATTCATCCTTCGGAGTCAACTGATAGCGATACCAGCCGATGCCCATCTCCTTAAAGCCACGCGGACTCAATCGGCTGCGCACATTGCTTCCGGCATCACTATTGTCAGGACGTTCGCTGGCATCAGGAGCCACCCAGTCCTGACCGATCAGGAAATCATGAGGCAGATTCACCACGTCATCATCCCCCTGAGTTGTTTTCAACTCATCTATATTCTTCACATCTCCGCGATGGAACTGCCATCCCTGGTTGATGCTGATTGTATCGCGCACCGCTGCATCAGCCGAAAGGGTTCCCATCAAAGGCAAACCGCCCAATAGCAACGAGGCGAAAAGTATTGTCTTTTTATTCATTTCAAATTCATTTTATTAATTTCCGTCCGGCTTGGTTACATCCTGATTCACGGATGGATACCACACGAATTGATTGAAATCATCTGGCTGGGCAGGATTGTAGTCCTTCCAGTCACTGCGTAGATACTTCACGATAGGCAGATTGAGCTGCTTCATTCCCATTACCACCATCTTTGCCACCTCGTAGGCTCCGTATGGATTGAAGTGGGTGTTATCCTCCAGAGCCTTAGTCTGGTTGGGATAAGTATTTGCCGGATAGTGAACCAGCGACTTCTTGCTGTTCTCATAACCCAAAGTCTCGAAGAAAGTGCGGGTCATATCGTGGAGTTCAATGACAGGAACATCCTCTCTCTTTGCCACAGCTCTCATGGCATCAGGATAATCCTTATGAGTCTCCTGAATCTTGCTATGGGTAGCCTCATCGAAGAAGCGACGCTGAGTAGGAGTTACGAAGATGATGTTGCCACCCTTCTTGCGGACCTCATCGATGAACTTCTTCAGATCATAAGAGAAGTTATACCAGGCACCACTGCCTGCAGACTTCTCCTTCTGGTCGTTATGTCCGAACTCACAAATCACGTAGTCGCCCTTCTTCATCATCGCCAGCACCTTGTCCAGACGGTTGGAAGCAAGGAAGGAACCTGCTGTCAATCCGCTTTCGGCATGGTTTGAGATAGCCACCTCCGGACCGAACCAACGGGTAACCATCTGCCCCCAGGAAGCGTATGGCTCTGTAAACTGATCTACTACCGTAGAGTTGCCGCAGAGGAAAACGGTGGTGGTTTCAGCAGGAGCCGGTTCTACCTTGATGCTCTTTACTGCTGGAGCTGCCCCTGTAAACTCCAGGGTCAGCTTCTCATCCCAGGTAAACGTCTCCTTCTCGCGAGGTTTGATTTTTACGTTCATTTTATCGGTAATATAAGGAGAACGCTTGTTCACGATGAAGGAGTAAGTCTTGAACTCACCCTTCCTGGTGCTCACCTCATCGAGCATCAGTCTTCGGTTCTCGGCACGAACCACAGTCTTGCCTGCTTTCTTCTTAGAACCGAGCACCACGGTGACCTTATAGTTGCCATCTGCCACCTTCACAGAATAGAAGAAAGGGGCATTACTCTTAGCTTTTGGTGCAGCCACGATATCATATCCCTGTCCATTCTCAGCAGAATAGACAGGCTGCGCCTTGGTCATATCAATATCAAAACCCTGGGCATTGACTCCTACAGAAGAAGCCAACGCCAAAAGTCCTGCTACTAAAATATATTTTGTCTTCATCTGATGATATCTTTATTGATTGTAAATTATCATTTTACTTCAGATACTTAGCCAATGGGCTCTTCATCTTCTTCAAGCCCTTCGCCACACACTTGGCATTGTGCTGGGCACCCTTCAGACTGGTGTGGGTATGATCCTTCTTGTAATATGCCTTCACCTTTTCCTTGCCTATCTTATCGTATGAATCGGCAGCGATGTTGTGGAGGTCGAGGAAGGCAACGCCCGTCTCGGCTACCACCTCACGATACCACTTTCCGTAGCTATCATTGCGGCGCTCCATCTTTCCGTCAGGCCACTCGTTGCGAGGAGTCAGGGAAACGAGGATTGGGGTAGCTCCCTTCTCTCGCACATCCTGGATAAACTTCTTCAGATACCAGCCGAAGGAATAAACCACCTCATACTGCTTGCTCTCTTCCATCTGATAAACATGACAGGTATCCTTGGCACAAGGAATGGAACCACGCATCTTCTTATCGGTCAAGGAACAGATGTCGTTGTGACCGAACTCGATGAGCACGTAGTCGCCCGGCTGAAGACTGTTATATACCTTATCCCATCTTCCCTCATTGAGATAAGAACGGGAACTGCGACCTGCCTTGGCAGCATTCACACAGGTAATCTTCTTAGGATTGAAGATGGTGTAAGCCTGAGATCCCCAGCCCCACATGCCGTCTTCATCCTTATCGGCATTCTTCACAGTACTGTCGCCTGTAAAGAAGACTACCGGTTTGCCCGGCTCGCGCTTGAAATTCTCGGTAGGCAGAGCCACATTGATCATCATTGCCTGCAAAGGAGCCAGACTTGGGTTCTTGCTCTCTGCCAATCCCTCTGCAGCCGAACGGGCATTCATCATCGCGCCGAAGCGGGAGGTATGGATATGATCTGTGAAGAAATGATATTTCTCCTTCCAATGACCATAGCTGTCGAGTTTGGCAGCCGATATCTCATTCAAATCAACGAAAGGAACGCCTTCCTGCTCAGCCACCTGCTTTGCCCACAATCCGAAAGTCTTGTTCACACGGACAATCTTATCGTTTTCATCGTAGGCATCACGTGGAGTCAGCGACATCAGGATAGGATGAGCACCCAGCGCCTTGCAGTCGTTGATATATTTGCGCATGTATTCGCCGTATGTATAAACGGTTTCCTTCACACCAGTCTCCTTGATGGTGACATTGAGCGAATCCTTGCCGATGCCAGGGATGCTGGCACGTGCTCTGCCGCTATCGTATGGACCATTATCGTTATGACCGATGGAGATGATCACCCAGTCGCCAGCCTTAATGCCCTTTCGCACATCCGGCCAAAGACGATTGTAGAAGGTACGGCTGCTCATTCCTCCGAGCGCCTGGTTTTCTACCGTAATCTTGTTGGCATCGAAGAACTCGTGCTCGTAGTATCCCCAGCCCCACTGGCCGTTGTTACCATTACCCAGTGTGCCATTGCGCATCGTTGAGTTACCTATCAGGAAGAGTACCGGATTATTGCCCTTGCGACTGGTTCCCGGTTGGATTCGGGCGGTCATCGCCTTGTTCAGGCTATCTACGGTATTGTCGATAACCTTATTGACATCTTCCATCGGCTTTGCCACCTGGGCAAAGGAAGCTGTTGTTGCCGCCATCAATGAGAAGGCGAATAATATTCTTTTCATATCCTTTATCGCTTTATATCTTATATTCTCTGTATTTCCTTATATCTTAATAAACGTATCAGATACATATCTATTTTGTCAGAATCTCTTTTTTTATTTCTAATTCTTATTTCTGAATCTTTTCTGCATGATCGGGCAGATAATACCCCAGATGCGGAGGCTGGTTATAGCCTACATTCTGCCAGGCCACTCCCATCCGATAGATATGGTCGTGCATCAGGGTTGGAACCCGATAGTCCGTAGGGATATTGGTGGTGAAGATATTGAGATGCGAGGCATCGCTCTTATCCCAACAGATGACTTCCTCTCGCCAGTCGCCAATGAGATCAGCCTGTAGATTAGGAGTCGCCTTCGACCAGTTGCAACTCACCGAGTTGCCCATCTCATACAGTTGCTTGCCATTGCTCAAAGGCAACGCCACCGCTTCCTTTCCGTTCCATTTCTGGAGATAAGGAGGGAAATGAGGAGGACGGCCGTTTGCCAGAAGTTCATCCTGCAAGTCGCCATCCCAATAGATCCGGAAGTTCATTGCCGGCATTCTGGAAACAGCTCTGAAACTCGTTTTCTCATTACTTCCGAAATGATCAGCTTCATGATTCTTCTTATAGGATAAAGATGTTTCTGCCGAAACAGTCTTACCCTTGATGTCTCTTACAACAGGAGCATCCGAACACCAAAGTTCATATCCCCGATGCTGGGCATCGATATCAGCAGCCAATCCTCTTCCGGTATCATCCTTATCGAGTGTACGGAACAGGATTTCGCCTGTTCGTGCATCCCGCAGATCAGAACCGTAGGGATATTCTTCGTGTACCATATAATATTCCAATCCCGGTCGGTCGGGATCCAGATCAGCAAGATGCTGCGCATCGCCATGTCCCAATCCGGTAGAATACAACAAGGTTCCATCATGGTTGATGGCTGCAGATCCGTAGGTAATCTCGTCACATCCATCCCCATCCACATCGCCCACAGCCAGACTGTGAGCACCCTGGGCATAAACCGTATTCTTACATCCATGAGCCTCCTTCTGTACCTTTCCATCGGCATCGGTTACCTTCCAGTCGTTGGGAGTCAGCGAAGCATGGAGCCATTTGGTCTTGAGTTCCTTTCCGTCGAAATCTACCGCCCAGAGATAAGAGCGGGTATAATAGCCACGGCACATCACGGCACTTGGCTGCTTGTCGGCACCCTCCAGGAAAGCCACACCGGCAAGGTATCGCTCGCCACGGTTGCCATAGTTGTTCTTATCGCCCCAGACTGAAGAATAGGCAGGAAATCCGTTCTCCAGATGCTCTTCCTCTTCCACCTGCCGGCCTGTACCGAAGGCTCGGTTGGGCTGATACCAGATGGTATGCATCGCCTTTCCGGTTTCGCCATTAAAGACTGTAAGCAGTTCGGGACCTGCCATAATGCGACCTCTCGAATTGCGATAATCGGCAGCATTGTCCAGTTCTCGGATTCCGGCATCCGTAGCCGCATCGCTCACAAACTTTCCCTTGGCATCTACCGAACCCGTCGATGTCTTGCAGATCATCTCCGCCTTGCCATCGCCATCGAAATCATAGACCAGGAACTGGGTATAGTGAGCACCGGCACGGATATTCTTACCCAGATTGATGCGCCAGAGTTGGGTTCCATTCAGCTTATAGCAGTCGAAGATGACCTCTCCCGTATAGCCGTCATGCGAATTGTCATGCGAATTGGTTGGGTCCCATTTCAGGATGATTTCGTATTCTCCATCCCCATCCACATCGCCCACGCTACAGTCGTTGGGGGTATATTCGTAGGATTTTCCATCGGGAGTGACACCGCCGGCAGGACGGTTGATGGACAGAGAGCGATAGAGATCGTTCCATGGCTTCACCGCCTTCGAAACTTCTCTTTCAGCCGGAGCATCCATCCTGGGTTCTTTCTGATAAGTGATGATCCGATAGGTATTGGCAGAGGAACCTTTCCGGTCTGTATAATTGGTCAGCTTCACCTGATGGGCGATAATCTTTCCATCCCTCTCCACATCGAAGCATACGTGTTTGCTATCCGTACCCAGCAATCGCCAACAGAGGAAGATTCCCTGGTTCTGGGCAGGCAAAGCCACCAAGCCACGGTCCAGCTTCTCCATCTGCGATACCGGAGTCTGTCCTTGTGCATGGAGATGAGAGCAGGGAGCCATACTCAGCACCATACTCATCATCGGAAATAACATTTGTTTGATTTGCATGATGATAGTTGTTTAAAAAAAGAGCGATACCTTCTACCGAGAGAAAGATACCGCTCTTCAACATATAATCATTAACCTATCCTATAGATATTCGATTAGTAACCAGGATTCTGCATCTTCTCCTTCTCCTCATTGCTCAGGGAAGCACCATTCGCATTGGTGATACCGTCGAGGAATGACTGAGGAATTGGACGATAATAATGCTTGGCAGGATCAAACTTGCCCTGTCCGCCAGTGGAAGCATCACTAAACGCATTCCAACGAGCCTCCAAAGTCTTGGTACGAGCCAAATCTTCCCAACGCTGACCTTCACCTATCAACTCTCGTGTACGCTCATCCAAGAGGAAACACATGAACTTATCATAGTCGGATGTCAATTTCAAAGCTTCGTAGATTGGCTGTTCAACCTTAGAGTTGAGCACATCCTCAATACCATTCAGATGCATATTACTCTCAGTAGAAGCAGTAGTCTCGGCAATGTTGTTTGACTCATAATAAGTATTTTCCTCTGTATAGATAGAACCCTCGGCAGAGAATCCACCACCCTTTCCTGTACAAGCAGAGTTCTTCTTATAAGCCTGTCCACCATCACGGCTGATAGAGCGGTCCTCGCCAGCCTTGTAACCAGCACGGTCACGTACCATATTCAGGTAAGTGATGGCATTTCCATAATCCTTCTTGCGGATATAAGCCTCAGCTACCATCAGGACATCGTCGGCAGAACGGGCAATGATGGCATCACGGGTTCCGAACTGTGACGCAATAGATTCACGTGCACCGTCACGGAACTTGCTCAAAGCCACACTTCTGTTATGAATACTACCCAAAGTGTAATAGTTGCCTGAACGTTCGGCAGCATTGCTCTGTGTATTGAAGCTAAAAGGCTGACCGGCATAATAACGTACGAAGGTATGCTGTGGGGTGAGTTTGCCATTCTTCAATACATAATCCTCAGACTTATTCTCTGTGCCATCAGCATTCAATGCAGGAGTGAAACGAGTGTCACCAGGATTATTGACGATATACTTGATACCAATCTCACCTCCCTTGAAACGATGCTCACCAGGATCTGATTCAGTAGGAACCTTCACATCGTCAGGATAATACTCAGGGTGTGCCTTGTATATATCATCTGTAATCTCCAACTTACCAGTTTCCTTATTCTTCTTGGTGGTAATCCAGTAAGGAGCACCATCCGTATAATTGGAACCATACTTGGTGATGAATGACTTCCAGAAACGGGAATCATTCACACGGTCAAATACCTGCATAGAATATTCTGTAGCACTGACGTATGAGAACTCACGACCTCCAGAAATGTCACGCTTACAACCAGCCATGTTCTGATAAATGGATGGATAGTAGAGGTGGAACTGGTTGCCAAAGCGACCTCGTGTGCTGGCACCATCGTTGGAGAACTGTGCAGCAAGAACCACCTCGCTAACTTGCTCATTGGCACCATTAGGCTCTGTATAATCCCACAGTTCCTGGAAGTTCTGGCACAATGGGTGGGCAGCAATTACTTCCTTACCATACTTGATGACAGCATCCAGGTCGGCATCCTTGTACTGAGCATTCCAGCCATCATGCAATTCAGAGGCACGATAAAGATGAGCCTTTGCCAGGAAATGGGCAGCAGCCGACTTAGTAAGGCGACCAACCTGCTTTCCTTCAGGAGATTCAGGCAACAATTCGTATGCCTTCTGAAAATCAGAAATAATCTGGGCAAAACACTCTTCCTCGCTATTACGAGTATAAGTATAATTAATCTTACCATTGCTTGGCTCCAGCTTCAAAGGCACACCTCCATACTGCTTTACCAGTTCGAAATAAGCAAAAGCACGGAGGAAGTAACCCTCACCCAAACGGTTGTTGTAAGTGCTCACCTTCTCACCATAATATAATGGAGTATTCTGGATGACAAGATTGGCTGGTTCTACAAGACCATACATATTGTCCCACAATGGCTGGTTGGCAGCAGTTTCACCCGAGTTCAGGTCGGTGCTGTATGCATTATAAGAGGTGATGTTGTTAGCACCACTGGTAAACTCATCGATACCCATACCGTAAAGGTAAATACCCCAGATATAGTTATACTTAAACTTCAACTTCTGGTAAGCACCTTTAACCAAGTCGTCAATACCTTCCTTGGTCTGAAAATATGCCGTACCCTTCTCTGTAATCAGCTTCTCGTCAAGGAACGAATCGCTGCAAGAAGTGACTGTTCCTAAAGTTGCACCGGCAATCAGTGCTGCATATAATATTTTGTTTGTCTTCATGATGTATCTGTATTTAGAATCCAATGTTTAATCCGATAACCCAGCTCTTGATGGTTGTACCTGAACCGTAAGAAGTTGAGTTGTTATCATAACTCAAGAGGTCGGTATCAAGCCACTTGCACTTCTTGTAAATGGTGAATGGGTTCATGGCCTGAACATAAACCTTTAGGTTACTCATACCCATTTTGCTTGTGATCTTCTTAGGGAATGTATAACCCAGAGAGATATTACGCATCTTGATGTAAGAACCATCCTGATAATTCATTGAGCCAGAAAAAGTATCAGCGTTCTGACCCTGAGAGCCAGGAGAGTAATACTCAGCATCCTCATTGATGTCCTTAATCCAATAATCCACATCACGCATAGCATACATACCTCCAAGAGTCTCAGCACCCTTGGCTACAGTAAACTTCCATCGTGCATAGATGAAGCAGGAAAGTTCAAAGTTCTTGTAGCTGAATGTGTTATGCCAACCACCAGACCAACGAGGACGAACCTTACCTACAATCTGACGGTCATTTGCATCAATCTTACCATCAGGATTTACATCCTTCACCTTGATCTGACCAGGTTTACGACCAAACTTGGCAGCTTCATCAGCCTCCGAAGACTTCCAGATTCCATCATATACATAGTCGTAGTAAACACCAATTTCCTCACCTACGAAGAGACGGTCGTTTACATTCTTTTCTACACCATTATTCAACTTATCCACGCGGTTGCGGTCGATGGTCCAGGTCAAACTGGTGTTCCATTCGAAATCCTTAGTCTTCACAGGAATGGCATTCAACTGCAAATCAACACCCCAACCGGAAGTCTCACCTACATTGGCAAATGTGCTGGTATAACCTGTAAGTGAAGGTATGGTAGTAGCCAGAATCAGATCGGTAGTCTTGTTGTGATAGTAGTCAACACTACCGCTGATACGGTTGTTGATGAAGCCGAAGTCGAGACCTACGTTCCACTGCTTGGTCTTCTCCCAACCCAGGTCGAGGTTCGCCATCTTGTTCGGATTCTTGGCAGAAGCATCAGAAGGCAAGTAACCTACAGTAGGATCCATGCTACCCCATGCATAGTAGTTGCTCTGTACAGCACCCTGTGTGGCATAAGCACTAACTGCATAGTTACCGGAAATACCATAACCCAGACGAAGTTTCAAATTGCTTATGAAATCAGCCTTCTGCATAAACTTCTCCTGATCAATACGCCAACCAAGAGCTACAGATGGGAATGATGCCCACTTATGACCATCAGACAACTGAGAAGCACCATCGGAACGAACACTGGCTGTCAACATATACCTGTCTGCATAAGTATAATTCACACGAGCCATGTAGGAAGCAAGCGAAGTTTCTGTCAGGCCAGTAGAATAAGCCTGTGGATTTCCCAATGAACTTGTGTTCCACCAAAGTTCATCTGCACTCGCTACAAAAGCCTTGATATTACCATTCTCTGAATGATAGCTAGATGCACTCTGCAGGAGGGTAACACCAATACGATGGTTCTTGGCAATGGTCTTGTTGTAGTAAACCAGATTATCGAGCGTCCAAGACACCTTATTGGATGGATTGTATTGAGCTATGTTTCTGCCATCTCCATTGATACCATCAGCCGCATTGGCGATGCCCAGGCGATAGTACTGGAGTTCCGGACCAAACTGAATGCGATACTGCAGACCCTCCAATGGCTTCCACACCTTGCCAAAGTCAAATTGGGCATATGCGCTGCCATTGATTCGGAAATTGGTACGCTTGTTGGTATTATACTTCAGTTCATCAATAGGATTGATGATGTTCACATTGTAATCCCAAGGATTACGTATATAGTTGCCGTCAGAATCGTAAGGAACGGTCCATGGAATCATTGAATTCAATGCATTATAATAATCACCAGGTCCCGTTACAGACTTAGAGAAGTTATAACCATAGTTCTGGGTACCGTATGAAGCATTCATGGTGAAGCCCAATGTCAATGGATCAACAGGTCTTGCCTCGAAAGAAGTATTCAAGGTAAAACGCTGATAGCTCTGACCAGGCTGTACACCCTTCTGATTTAAATAACCAAAAGAACCATAACCCTTGAATCTGTCTGAACCACCAGAAGCACTGAGTGTATGCTCATGAGTAATACCAGTCTGCTTACCATGAGAAGCCCAGTCGTAAGAACCCACTAATTCCGGATGATAAGTACCATCTACCCAAGCCTGATTGATATTAGCCCAGCTGTCTGCCTGACCTCCGAAAAGCTTCACATCTCTCTCATAATTAGGAGCAAAGTCTTGTGTCTTATCGCCATAATTGCCTTGGTTATATGCTGCCAGACGGGCATAGTCTATCCACTGTGCAGCGTTCATCATCTTGGTTACATCATGGAGCGTAGAGAAAGTAACTGTACCTGCATAGTTCAAGGTAACCTTGCCTTCCTTACCCTTCTTGGTAGTAACGAGCACAACACCGTTGGCACCTCGGGCACCATAGATAGCGGTAGCAGAAGCATCCTTCAACACCTCGATGCTCTCGATATCCTGAGGGTTGATATTCTCGATACCACCGTTCTGGATAATCATACCATCCACTACATAGAGCGGAGCACTGCTGGCACCGATGGAACGCTGACCACGGATGGTGATGCTACCTACAGTACCAGGACGCTGTGAGTTGGTAATATCCACACCGGCAGTCTTACCCTGCATACCCTCCAGGGCATCCTTTACAGGCATCGCTGTCAGGTCCTTTGAATCCAGGTGAGCCAAGGCACCGGTCACATCGCTCTTGCGCTGTACACCATAACCTACTACCACGACTTCATCCAAAGCCTTGTTATCTTCCTGCAATGTTACCTTCAGATCGCTCTTTCCGGCTACACTCAATTTCTGGGTTGTATAACCGATATATGAGATTTCCACGGTAGCATTCTTTGGCACGTTGGTCAAAACAAAGTTTCCGTCAAGATCAGTTACGGCACCATTGGTTGTGCCTACTACTTTAACACTGGCGCCAATGACAGGCTCGCCCATGTTATCTACAACTGTACCTTTTACTGTTTTAGCTTGCTGTACTACATTCGTTGCTGCATTCACCTGAGCTATTCCGACAGGAGAAAACATCAATGCTGAGCAGAAAAGAGTAACAGGCAAAACAGATTCCTTTAAAAATAGTTTGCTGTCCATAAATTATTACGTTTTGGTTTATATGTTTATTGTTTCGGGTGCAAAAATACACTTATTCTTGCCGACTATACTTTATATTTTGACCATTCACCTTTATTTTTTGACTTTTGCCCATTTTTTGTTTTTCACATTACATTTTCTCTTTCTTTTTGTTTTGTATTCTAAGGATTTTATCGTATTTTTGCAGAAAAATAAAAGACCTATCAATGAAAAGAAACATAAAGATATTCTACACCTTATTATATATAGTAGGATTCATCTGTTTTTGGCTGATGCCTCTACAGGCATCCGGCAGCATCAAACTGAACGGGAAACGACTCTCGGCTAAGGACGGTCTGTCGTGCAATACGGTGAACGACATCATCCAGGACAGAGATGGATTCATCTGGCTCGGAACGCCGAACGGAGTGAGCAGATATGACGGCTATCAATTTATCAACTTCACCAATCTCAGCAAGAACTCCGGACAAAAGACCCACCACTCCATCTCACAGCTCATCAACGACGAGAAACACGGACTCATCTGGGGCTACAATCCATCCAACATCCTCTGCTGCTTCGACCTGGAAACAGCTCATTTCTCCAATTATTTCGATAAGGAGAATGCTACGCTCTTGAAAAACCGATTCAAGAGCCAGAATGGCATGTGGCTCTTTTCCGGGGATTTCGGAGCCAGATACCTGACCTATAGCAACGGAAAGTTTCACGCCACAGACTATACTACAAAGAACGGCAAGCTGATAGGCGACCGTCAGCTACAGATGACAGAAGATGCCAAACTGAATGTATGGATCGCATCCGATAAAGGTCTTAACCGCATCACCCCTGATGGCAAGAGCCATCTGATGCTCAAGAACCAGCATATCATCACCCTGACTACTGACGGCAATCACATCGCCGTACTGACCGACAAGGGCGATGCCTTCCTTTATGACAACTCGGGCAAACTCGTCCGGGCATGCCACCAGCCCACATGAGAGCAGTCATCACCGACCTCGCCATCAATGGAATCTCGATATACGAAGCAGAAAATGAGCAATTCCTGACCAAGGCGCTGAACTATACACGGGAAATCAGCCTGCCACACGACAAGAATTCGCTCAACATCCACTTCTCCAACTTCGATTATCCGCACATCCAGAATGCGATGTACCAGTACTATTTGGAGGGAATAGACAATACCTGGCGCCCGATGACCAGCATCAACCATGCCGAGTTCAGCGACCTGAACCCAGGCAGCTACACCCTGCATATCCGTACCCGTATAGGCAGCAACCAGTGGAGCGAGGAAAACCTGCTCCATATCACTATCTGTCAGCCTTGGTACAATACGGTATGGGCGTGGTGCATCTATCTGCTCATCATCTGCGGAGCCGGAGTGCTCTACTATCGTTCATGGAGAAGAAACTTCGAACTGAACCAGCAGATTGCTTTGGAGAAACAGATGTCTGATTTCCGAATCAACTTCTTCACCCATATCTCTCATGAGTTCCGCACCCCGCTCGCCATCATCCAGAGTGCCGTGGAAAAGATGATGACCAAGGGAGAAGGCTATGCTTCCAAGAACTCCATCTATACCCTCTCCAGAGGAACCAAGCGACTGCAGCGACTCATCAACCAGCTGATGGAGTTCCGCAAGATCAATACGGGCAATATGAAGCTGAATGTAGAAAAGGGCGAAATCATCGGTTTCGTGCGCGCCATCTACAATGATATCTATACCGTGGCCAAGCAGAAGGACATCACCATGAATTTCACTCCTTGGACTAGCAACCACGAGATGCTCTTCGACCAGGAAAAGGTGGAAACCATCGTGTATAACCTGCTGAGCAATGCCGTGAAATATACCCCAGACAAGGGTATTATCAGCGTGAAACTCTATCTGGAGAACAACATCGTGTTCTTCTCGGTAGAAGACAATGGTCCGGGTAACAAGCCGGAAAGAAAGGCTGATCTCTTCAAGCCATTCATGCACGGCTATGCTTCCAAGGGCGGTATGGGTATCGGTCTCTATACGGCGCATCAGATGGCGGAAATCCACAAGGGTTCGCTCACCTATGAGCGTTCCCTGGATCTCGGAGGCAGCCGTTTCTGCCTTGCCCTGCCAAATGATGCCGGCAAGTATCAGCCGGAGGATATCATCGAGAAGAAGGCGCTGGATGACCACAGCATCGACAAGGACGAGATAGAGATGATTGTAAAGGAGATGACTCCGAAAGCCATCAACAACGTTACCGTGATGGTAATAGAAGATGATCCGGACATGCTGGAGCAGATCAAGTCGGAGCTGTCTGTCTATTTCCATGTAGAAACATTCATGAATGGCAAGACGGGGTACGAGAACATCCGGAAAATCAAGCCAGCCCTGCTCATCAGCGACATCCAGTTGCCGGAGATGATCGCCCGAGCCCTACAGTTTGTGGCTATGGAACTGAAAGCGAAGCAGCAGGCTGAAGAGAAGGCGCAGCAGGAGAAAGCACTTGGTCAGGAAACGACTCTTAAGGAAAATGCTCCACTAGAGAAAGCAGAGCAGTCTTCCTGCGGAGAAGTAATCCTGGTCAAGCCAGTGAAGGAGCTCAAGAAGAATGAGCCTACCCTCCTGATGTCCACCCTCGACAAGAAGTTCAAGGATAAGCTGGAGGCGATCGTGGCACAGCATATCGGCGACAACAACTTCAATGTAGATCGCCTTGCCGAGCTGCTCTGCCTGGGCCGTACCACGGTATATAACCGCACCAAGAGCATCATGGGTGTTTCGCCAAACATCTATATCCAGAACGAGCGCCTGCGTATTGCCGCCAAGCTCCTGCTGGAAGGCGAATACACCGTAAGCGAGATCAGCGAAAAGGTTGGCTTCTCCGATTCCACCTATTTTTATAAGTGCTTCAAGAACAAGTTTGGAATCGCACCGAGCAAGTATGGCAAGTAAAGTCTGCAGGCAAGTGATTTGTATTCTTCAGTGCCCCAGATGGTCTGCCGATAGTTTCGCAAGTGAGGGAATTGACCTATGTAAATAAAATTCCCAAAAGAGAGAATCAGGAAGAAACGCCCGGAAAATGGGGAAAAAAGAGATGGAGAATTTTCCCTTAAGGATTTTTATTTTTTTCCTTAAGGGAAAATATATTTTTCCTTAAGGAAAACGACAGCTTCTCTTAAGAGATTTTTCATCCACGCTTAACTTGTAAAGTTATTTACCACTACCAATACTATAGCCCCACTCCATCCGGCTCTCCGAGATAGTATAAGATAACATATCTGCGGGGACGCCTAACGGAGGACGGGCATATCAGATTTACACAGATCTTTACCTTAAAAATATGGGATCCTAACTTTTTCTGAAACTTTTCACAGAATTCTCTTGCAGGTTTGAAAATAAAGTCGTAACTTTGCGCTATATAATTTTAAAACGGATGGTTATGAAGTATTTAGATCCTAAGGCAGACCTTACGTTCAAGAAGATATTCGGCAATCATCCTAAAAGAATGATCAGCCTTCTGAACGCACTCCTGCCACTCAGCGAAGAAGAGCAGATACACGAGATAAAGTATCTGCCTACAGAACTTGTTCCCCAGCTCGAAGGGGGCAAGAACACCATTGTGGATGTACTCTGCACCGATGCAAGAGGCAGAAAGTTCTGTGTGGAAATGCAGATGGAATGGTCTGATGCTTTCCAGCAGCGAGTACTGTTCAATGCATCCAAGCTCTATGTGAGTCAGGCTA
>ERZ1023965.45-NODE-45-length-44728-cov-131.352942_pt1 | contig 44728 bp, 46 predicted proteins | sample MGYA00380428_ERZ1023965 | MGnify/ENA primary metagenome ERZ1023965 (study PRJEB33179, sample SAMN07449054) | human gut metagenome | biome: Human-gut; feature: Human associated habitat; material: Faeces | host: Homo sapiens | place: India:Kasaragod | collected...
ACAAGAAGCCAGGCATCGAGCAGGCATTGCAGCAGTTGAAGGATGCTCACAAGGCTGGTGATGTTGCTGCCATCGATACTGCCATCAACAACTTGAACACCGTAATGCAGGCTGCTTCTCAGCAGATGTATCAGGGTGGTCAGCAGGCTGGTCCTCAGGGTGCACAGGGTGCTCAGGGCGGTCAGCAGTCACAGGGTGCTAATGATGGCGCTCAGGATGTTCAGGACGCCGACTTCGAGGAGGTCAAATGAGACGCATAAGTAAAGACATAACAAAACACTATCAAATGGCGTGTAGCTCAATGAGTTACACGCCATTTGCTTTTTATGGGCTCATGTTTTCTATGTGCTTATTCTGCCTTTTTTACGGCTTTTTTGTTACATGTGTGTAGCAAGACTAAATGGTAGATAAGGTTGGACATAAACATACTTATGAATACATATAGGACTTAGTAAAACTTAAAAGTAGAAAACATGGCAAATTTAGGAATTGAAATCAAAAGGAAGTGCCCAATTTGTGGCAAAGTCTTTATTATCAAGACGTTAGAAAGCGTTTACTACTCTCCGAAGTGCAGTAAGATAGCTAATAAGCGCAAGAAGGACAAAGAGAAAAAAGAAGCCTTATTTGTTACATATGCGCAGAATGTGCCTGACATCCGAGAGTACCTGACAGCTCGCCAAGTCGTTGCTATATACGGAGTTGAGCGCAGTACACTATACCGTCTAGCCAAGTTAGGTAAGATTCCATGTATTAATCTAGGCACAAGATTGATGCGTTTTAAGCGTTCAGAATTGGACTTGTTGTTTCATTACAGACGGGATTTGAAAGAGGCCAAAGAACTTCCGCAAAAGAAACTCTATAGTCTCGAACCCGAGGACTGATACCATCGGAGAGGTCTGTGAGAAATACCATATCAACGACAGCTCCGTATGGGCGCACGTCAGGAAGTATTCTATTCCCTCTCGTCAAATCGGTAACTATGTGTATGTTCCCAAAGAAGAAATTGATAACTTATATAAATCAGAAGAATTATGAGAAAACTTTTATTACACACTAAAGTGACGGTCAAGCTCCGCAAGTCGGAGTACCGTGAAGAGTGGTACCTCTACACAGAGTCGTACCCAGTACGCAATCCAGGCAGCACTAAGCCTAAGAGAGTCATTGAGGCGGTCAACCGCACCATCACCACTCCAGTTTGGGACACAACTGCCATAACTGGCATTGATTTGGAAGGAAACTACAAGTACAAGCCGAAGCGGGATTCCAACGGCATCATCCAATGCGTCTCGCAGTTGGACAAGGAGGCATGTAGATATGCCGACAAGGTACGAGCCTTGCGTCAGCAGGAGTACGATACCGCCGTTGTGTTTTCCGACAGAGAGCAGGAAATGATTGCTCAGAACGAACGCGGTGAACAGGATTTCATTGCATACTTCAACAGCATTATTTACAAGTGTCATCCTAACAGTTCTGACTCTATCATCGTCAACTGGACTCGTGTAGGAAAATTGCTGTCCATCTATTCTAAAGGAAAGCCCATCCCGTTCAAGACAATCTCAGCAAAACTTCTTGAAGACATCAAGTTGTTCATGCTCTCTGCTCCACAGGGAGGCAACAAAGGTGGTACTCTCTCGCAAAACTCTGACGCTACATATTTCTCTATTGTAAAGGCTGGTTTGCATCGTGCATTCATTGACGAATACCTTACTGTTGACATCGCAGCCAAGGTGAAAGGCATTCCTGATGTGAAAGTCAAGCGAGAGACATTGACACTTGAAGAAGCAGAAACATTGGCCAAGACTCCTTGTGAGAATGAAGTATTGAAGCGTGCTTTCTTCTTTGCTGTACTCACTGGTATCCGTCTGTGTGACATTCATGATCTTACATGGGGCGAAATAACTCAAACAGGGAGTGGATGGCGAGTGGACTTCACCCAGCGAAAGACACATGTGGTGGATTATCTCCCTATCAATGAACAAGCCTATTCGTTATGTGGAGAACGAGGTGAACAAAACCAACGTGTATTTGAAGGACTGACAGGTTCTTCATGGATTTCCCGTCCATTGAAGAAATGGATTGAAGCCTCGGGCATCAAAAAGCATATCACATTCCATGCAGTCGTCACACCTTTGCCACCCTACAGCTTGAACATGACACGGATATCTATACCATCAAGGGAATGCTTGGACATACAAACGTAAAAACTACCCAAATCTACGCCCACATCGTAGATAAAAGCAAGCGTAATGCAGCTGATGCCATACATATTGATGGTCTCAATAAAGCAAACGCTGTTAGTGAGAGCGCATAAGTCGTCTGTTATGCATTTTGGATTCTATGGAGCCTCCGAGTCTTTTGGGGGCTTTTTTTATTTCATTACCATCCTTTCGTCTAGTTTTTTTTTGTTTTTATTCTATGTCAAAAAATGCCCAAAGTCATTGTCTATAGCATCGTCATTATAAGATGGACGAAACTGTACGACTCATCAAGTGCTACACATTAAACAGGAAATGCATTATTCTTATTGTCTTTGTCGGCACATAAAATGTAAAAGGAGATTGCCAACCGCAGTAAAAGAACGATTATCAATCCCCTGTTCCAATGAATTGTATTATTTCTGCTTATTAAAAGGATTATCCTTTTTTTCTTCCTTATTGTCTCCTGGGTGATTACCTTCTCCATACCATTCGCCCGTCATCACCCATACCTCATAAAAGTATAGCCATTCAGAAGCCCATGGGACAATCGTTGTCGCAAGTGACATAGTAGGATTCCATTCTTTGTTTCGCCAGTCATATAAGCATATTTTCTGGGACTCATTACAATATACATGCGGCAATTTGTATTTTCCCTCTGCTAGAGGTAGATGCTTCGGGAACATCACATAGGTGTCAGGAGTCATAACACCCTTAGAATTCGGATGATACTTTATCTTCACTGTGTAGCAACGACTATGGGCAGTAGGTTGAAGGTCATAACACCATATTAGTTTTCGCCTTCCAACTTCCAATTTACAACCTGGAAAGAGAGACCTTAGCTGTTGCGCCTGAGTCATTGTTGACAGTTCCTTATTCATCAGTTTCTCCTCCAAAGAAATTATGACCAGCTGCTACAGCAGTGCTCCCAACAGAAGACAAAATACCAGAAGTACTCATACGCAAGTTGCTAGATTTACGTTCATTGAGTTTTTGCTTGGCTAATGCTGCAAACGTTTTCTGAGACATTTCTTTTCCAAACGAATCACTAAAGTGTCGTTCAAGTAACAAACGGTCATTAGATGATACAATGTTATGTATATTTGCCTCTAATTTGTCAAGCCATTCATAAAAAAGACGCTGTTTACGAGGACTCTCGGGCCATTTGTCAGCGAAATTCTCCTGGCTGTTGACAGGATTTGGTACCCATTTGATTTCCTTTCCATCCACCATGCGAGTCTCGATATAATTTCTCATTTTTGCAACGACATTGCGGAAAGCCGATGTAAGATCTTTTTCTCCATCGTAAGCTCTTGCTGCAAGAGTTGTTATAATAATAGATATTGGCTTATCATCATCACCTGCATAGTGAATATCACGATGGCGCTTGAGTAACTGCACTACTCGCTGAAGAGTCGTCTTTTCCTTTCTCTTCGCTGGGAGAGGTTTTACGTCCTCACTAGCAAATAATCGCGACTCTACTCGACCTTTCTGCTGCTGCAGCTCAAACCAGCGTGCATACCCAAAAGGATTACTCTTTAACCAAGTTTTTGGTATTGGGCTAATTTTATAGTCTGAACTATCTTTGTCTGTAATCCTAATTGCAGCCTTATTATAGTCTGATTCCGATAATTCTTTTGCAGAATACATTTCACGAACAATTGTTTTATAGTTCTTATCTACTATACTTGGTAAAATATCCATATGATACTTCTGGGTTGTTGTCGGAGCATCATCGCGATATAGTAATGTCCAGCAACGACGTCCTTCTTCATCTAATAGATTCTTATAACGTTTGCTCTCTTTAAGACGATTGCCCACCTGTTGCTTGACATCATACTGTGTCCAGTTGGGCTCTTTAGACTTAAGTTCACAAACTAAATCAATGTCCAGGTCATCGCCCTCCTTGACGGGGCGAATAATGGTACCAAGGTTAAATGAACCCTGAGGAAATATTTCCACTTCATACTTATCAAGCAGGGTGCCTTCTTTTGCAAGAAATTCTCCAACTGCATTATAACTCTCACGAATAGCAGCATCTTCAGTATCTGTAATGTCCAGATTTTTAGCCAATTCTTCCAAAACCTCGTTCAGTTCTTTCTCTTTTTCATTCATATTATTCATTTTTATATAGTCATTACTTTTAAATCTTGATCATTATTATGATCGAATAAATTATAAGCCCGATCAGCCTTTGAGTTACGAACCATGCCTAAGGTTACAGCACAAGATACGGACATGGCCATATGAACATCTATAGCTTCATCCGCTGGCGCATGTAGATTTATATCCTCCAAAATGGCCCTAACCTTAACACGAAAATCTGCCAATTGATCTTTGGAACGGAGATAATCATTGTTAGGTTCAGGAATTGTCAGTTCCCATATGCTCACATCCTGTCCATCATACAATCTGTCTACTCTGTCACGAACAGCAGCGGAGCTAAGGGAGAACACCATAACGGGCTTACCCATCTTTTTATCCGGTTCCTTTACAATAAACGGCTGAACTTTGTCTGTTTGCCACATCCAAGAACGAGGTTCCTTGTGTAGTTGATAGACCTGGACATCAAACTTATCTGACATCAGAGCCCCAAGTAGCACTAACAATGGCATAGGTGCTATAGCAAACAAGGAGAAACGGCTCATTCTGTTAGCATGCAAATATTGTTCGACTTTCAATTGGAACTGTCGTTCAAGATTTTTCCGTTCTGTTACCCAATATTCTAGAGATTTATCTTGAACTGAAGAATTTATGAGGCCCAGTTCAATCGGTCTCGATTCGGAGGGATACCATCCATCAAGGAGCAATGTCTCATTAACTTCGTCTGAATTGATGACACAATTCTGGCACCCTACATTGGCAGCATAAGTAATCACAGTGGAATATCTATCCTTACCAATACTCAAAATGCGACGCACTCGTTCTTCATGACGTTTCTTCATCGCAAAGAGTTGGTCATCGGTATACTTTTCAAGTATCGTATCAATCATTTTGTGATGCTTGGGGCAAAGTAACATAATATTATTTCTATCCTTACAATACTTTTCCGACAAATCAATATCACCACGTGGACCATCCGGAGAGTCTCCAATGATGTGAGCATATTCTCCGAAATTGAATTTCTGTTTCGTCAACATATCCTCATAGATAAACTCGGGACATCCTTCAAGTTCACATTGACCACCTGCTTCAGCAAGTAGTATTCTCTGATCTTGTGGACTTAATGTTCTTTTTGACATAGATTATAATCTCCTTTCTTTAATATATTAATAATTCGTCGGCAAAGGTAAATAGAAAATTCAAATCTGCAAAATATTTTATGGTATTTTGCGTATTTTTTTTACGCTAGAATACATTTCGTCGGAAAGACTATATAATATAAACAACAAAAGCGTAGCATTGCTACGCTTTTTTAACATCATATCAAACTATTATTTTGTCAAAGAGCTGTCTTTACCTCATTGATAAAGGTCTCAAAATCAAAGTCATCCTCTATGAAAGGAAGACCATCCAATTCGTTATCCATATAAACTCTGAACAAATTATTATTTTTGTGGATTTTGGATTGATTCACTTTGAGAATCTGAGTTTCTCCATTTTCATTTTTTTTGCAGATTCTAATAATGTCGCGTCGTAGCCTTTTATTCATCAAAAGAGCAATGGTTTGCGTCGTTATTATCAATTGGCTTTGAGTTGTTAGAGCTATATACATCCGCAATAATAGATTTATTGCTATTTGGTGTATTGAATAACTAAATTCATCAATCAGTGTACAACGTCTATTCCTAATCATATCTAAAATAAGCACAACCATTCTAATCATGCTTATCGTACCCCTAGACTCCATCTCCACATCAATAGGGTATGAACCATGTGATGTTTGATGATAGAAATTCATATCCCATTTATGAATCTTACCATCGGAGCTGTTTTTGCGGATTTGTTCAATTAGAGACTTTGGAGCATCATCAAGAAATTCTTTGGGAATATCAAATACATGTTCTGTGAGAACATAATCATTTATCTTAGCATCAACACTATGCAACAAATCAATGATTACCTTTTTAATTGCGGGCTGATTTAGCGCATCTTTATCTTCTACCAAATCCATGGGATCAAAATCTGCCCCCGTGACCATTCGAATTTCTCTGCGAAAATAGAGATAGTGTTTTTTCAAAATCTCACTCGTCAAGTTCTTTGATCCAAAGGACGCTAATACTGTAGAATTATTTAATGTACTTATTACAAGTGCTTTTCTGTCTTCACTATTTAAGTCGCAATTATTTCCAAAATTAATCACTGTCCGACCATCAGCGTATAACCGCTTATAGACAGAAGCTGTACTTCGTCCATTATGGAGAATTAATGATTCCTCTACAATATAATCAGCATTCAATACAACCCGATAAGAAAATCTCTCCTCACCTATATAATAATACATAGTAATCTCTGTGGGTTGTTTACGTGAATCTTCATCCAATAAGAAAGGCTTATAGGTTGGTTTTTCCTCCTTATCACTATAACTGTTAACAGCAAGATGACGTAGATAACTAATAGCACTCAACGCATTGGTTTTACCAGCACCATTGTTTCCTATAAATACAAGCATCTTTAGTAACCTTGTACCACCTATTTCTGTGAACCAAGATTCTTGTTTGCTCTGGCTCGTACTTATCTCACGAGATGCCACAAACGATATTTCCTGCTCGTCCTTAAACGAGAGAAAGTTTTTGATTTTTATACTTTCTATCATCCTTTTCTGCCATAATTTGCTGCAAAATTACATCTTTTATCTTAAACGAACAAATAAATTATAATTATTTATGTGTTTTACGTAGTATTTCTACGCATATCAATCAAATAATTGTCCGTTTGCCTTTGTGACATTCATGACCTCACTTGGGGAGAGATTACCCCAACCCAAAGCGGCTGGCGAGTGGACCTCACACAACGCAAAACTCATGTGGTCGATTATCTTCCCATCAGCGAACAGGCATATTCGTTATGTGGAGAACGAGGTGAACAAAACCAACGAGTATTCGAAGGATTGACAGGATCTTCTTGGATTTCCCGTCCATAGAAAAAATGGATTGAAGCCTCGGGCATCAAAAAGCATATCACATTCCATGCAGTCGTCACACCTTTGCCACCCTACAGCTTGAACATGACACGGATATCTATACCATCAAGGGAATGCTTGGACATACCAACGTGAAAACCACTCAGATTTATGCTCACATTGTTGACAAAAGCAAGCGTAATGCTGCCGATGTTATTCACATCGATAATCTTGATGCTGTAGATGCGCCCAAAGAAAGCATAGCAGCCATTTAACCATCTCTATTTATCTTTATCAAGCCTCCGAGTCTTCGGGGGCTTTTTTTATGTCTTTTCCATCCCTTCCGTGTTGGTTTCTATGTTCTTTTGTTCTGTCGCCATAAATCATTGTATGTGAGTTTTATAGTATGATTTTTTCTGCAAAAACATACTCGAATCTTAAGCAATTATAATATTGGCCTATTGAAGCTCGAATTTTATGGCTGTTCGTAAAATAGTGACTTACTTTGCATCGCCGAAACGCAAGAAAAGGCAGAATGAAATTTATCAAATTACATAATTACTATGGCTGAAATTTACGAAATCAAAACATTGGAAGAGATGCCCAAGGCATTGTCTTACCTCATCAACAAAGTAGAGACGTTACAACAGGACGTCAACAACCTGCGCAAGAAGGAGCGCGCCAGTGAATCATCTCGATGGATGAACATCGATGAACTTTGTGCTTATCATCCCAGCCATCCCAAGAAGCAGACCGTCTATAAATGGGTGTCCAAGAAGACCATCCCCTATCATAAGATGACCAAGGGACTCATGTTCCTTCAGTCAGAGATAGATGAGTGGTTGAAACGTGGTGCCCAGAAGTCAGAAAAAGAACTGCTGCAAGAAGCCAAGGATTTTGTCTTGTCAAAGAAAGGGAAAGAAGTATGATGCAAGACTACGCAACCGATTTTTGGCGCGGTATGGACGACCTGCATGGATTCTCCTTTTACCGAAAACCCATTCAGAACATCGATCCATGCCGTGCCATCACGGTGGTAGATGTCTATCGCTACCTTGTCGGTCACTATGCCAAGCCGCAGACCGACATACTCCGCTCTCTGACATCTCCTTCGGAAGCCAAGAAGTACAAGGCAACTCACTTTGACTACTGTACATTCTCGGGATTGTTTCGCAAGCGAAATGAGAAAGAGCTGATTCAGCACTCAGGTTTGTTGTGCCTCGATTTTGATCATGTTGGAAATCCCGACAGGTTCAAAGAGCGACTTCTGAAGCATGACTACTTCGATACGGAACTGATGTTCACAAGTCCCTCTGGCGATGGCGTGAAATGGATTATTCCCATCGACTTGAAAGGCTGGGAGCATTCCCGCTATTTCAAGGCTGTAGCCAACTGTATTGAGTCAACTGGATTGCCTCCTGTGGATAAGTCAGGAAGCGACGTTGCACGTTCCTGCTTCTTGCCCTACGACCCACAGGCTTACATTAACCCTAAATACTCGGAATATGTCAAAGAAAATCTTTTCCGCCCCATATTGGGAGAATGCCCCTTCTAAACAAGAGGCTTCGCTACCTGCCTTGCAGACACATGACACTCCTGAGACTACAACAGACCTCGCTACTGATATAGACAGAGTTGTTCAGGAGATTGAGGCCAATGGCGTTGACATTGCCCCCGATTATGGTATGTGGGTGAATATTTGTTTCGCTTTGGCCGATGGATTGGGAGAACGTGGACGAGACTTCTTTCACAGAGTCAGCCGACTCCATCCTGATTATGAGCCAGCGAACACAGACAAGCAGTTTACTCATTGTCTGAATGGCAGAGGCTCGGGTGTGACCATCGCCTCCTTCTTCCATTATGCAGCCCAGGCTGGCATCGAACTCCATCACTCTTTTAATACCATTTTACCAAATTACCAAAATGGTAAAACGGCAAAATGGGTGAAATCAGAAAGCGAACTGCCTCACTTCCCCGAGGAGATTTTCGGAGCTTTGCCGCCCTTCTTGCAGAAAGTAGTCGGCAATGCCATCTCCATTGAAGACCGCGATGTGATACTGCTTGGAACTATTGGCTGCCTATCTGTCTGCTTCTACAATGTGTGTGGTGTCTATGATGAACGTGTGGTTTACTCCAACCTTTATCTGTTTGTTGTGGCCGAAGCCGGTATGGGCAAAGGAGTTTTGACGCTCTGCCGTGAACTTGTGGCACCAATCAATCAACGTCTACACGAACAGACTGCCCAGAGGATGATTGAATATAAGCTTGAACTGTCCGAGTATCAGAAGTGCAAAGGCAAAAATCCTGAAGCGATGGAGCCAGTTACTCCACCACAGAAGACGTTGATCATTCCAGCCAATAGCAGCGCAAGCTCTTTGATTAGCATACTGCATGACAACGATGGTATAGGGCTACTCTTTGAGACCGAGGGTGACACGCTTAGCCAGACGCTCAAATCCGAGCATGGCAATTACTCCGACTTGCTCCGCAAGGCGTTCCATCATGAAACAATCAGTATGAGCCGTCGCAAAGATAGAGAATACTTGGAAATCGACAATCCGAGAGTCACTGTAGTCTTGGCTGGTACTCCCGAACAGATACGCCACCTCATACCCGATGCGGAAAACGGACTGCTCAGCCGATTCATCTTCAATTTTATTCCCTTTCGTCGAGGAATACGCGATGTCTTCGCCACCGATGATGTGACTCGCTCGAAACATGCCGTATTCAAGATTATGGGTGATGAATTTCTACACTTGCTCGATATATTCATAAATCAAGGTTCTTTTGTATTCGTATTGCCAACTCATCTTCAACGTCGCTTTGTTGAGTGGCTGGCCAGGCTCAATGATGAGTGTTGCGATGAAGTTGACAATGGTATGCAGGGAATCGTCCGACGGTTGGGACTTATTGCCTTTCGCATGATGATGATGCTTACAGCCATTCGTGCATTCGATAGTTCCCTACCGCCAACCAGAACTCCAGACGGAAGGATTATTCTGGAGTGTTCCGAAGAGGATTTCAATACTGTGTTGTGTATTTGTGAGATCTTGCTCTATCACTCTATACACATCTATTTGAAGTTGCGTCTGACGAACAATCGCAATGTCCTCCCCGACATCGAGACTGGTGTCAATGCCCGTCGCTATGCGTTGTATCACAAACTTCCGGATGAGTTCGACAAATCCGTTTACGACCGAATCGTTTCAGAAATGAATGAGAATGCCTGTACTGCTTCCAAATGGATTGACAAGTTCATTCAGGACGGACGACTCAAGCGAACGAGCAAAGGCAATTATGTGAAGAGTTAGAAAAGTATTAAACCGGGCGAAAGCCCACAAAAAACACTTTCAAAATGAAACAGTTCAAGAAAAAGGAATTCGCCATCATTCCAACCAAAGTTAAGATGGCAACTAAGGCAAACAAGCCTTCTATCAATGCAATCAGTATGAATGAGCCCATGAAGGTTGTCATGAATTTCGGTCGCAACAAAACCGAGTATGATGAACTTCCTTCTGGACGCAAGTATCTTACTCCTTCGGAGATTGTAGCCATTCAAGAACTCAATCTTGACGATAAGAGCCCTTTAGGAACAGTTCGTGATGCCTTTACTCTTCAGTGCATATTCGGTGGAAGTATTGCTGCCAATGTTGGCAATAAGAAGGATATTGACGCATACTGCCATTGTGTTGGTGTATTGCTGATTCTTGCTGGCATTGTGCAGCCTGTACAATCAATCTCTGCAGCAAGTAGCAATCAGCAGGTTTCGTTCTATCACACATTCTATGCCAACCCAAAGTTAGCAAGTCGCAGCTATGTTGTCAACAGTCAGGTCTATGCTAATGTGTATTCAAAAATTCTAAATTAGCAATGTATGAAAAATCTTATTATTCCTATTGATCATCTTGTGATGTTGGCTGAACTTGATGATAAGGAAGCTGGGCAGATGGCGAAAGCCATCGCCCAGTATGCCAACAAGGAAACTGCTCCCTCTTTCAGCAATGGTGCGCTCAAAGCTATCTTCACTTTGTTTCGCTCCAACATTGACGCGCAACGCGAGTCTTCTGCAAAACGCAGAGAAATCAATACGACCAATGCCATGGGAAAGAAGTCGGCTGCAAAGAAGAAGGCTGCCAAGAAAGCAATTGCAACTGATAGCGAATCGCAGCAAATCGCAGACGATGCTACCGAAGCGTCAGAAGCCGTTGAAGAATCGCTCCCTCTTGATGCAATCGAAGCGGTATATCCGAAACTCGGTACTTATCGCAACGAATCGCTCTCCATTTGGGAATCCTTCAACGAAGAGAAGAAACGTAAGGCCATCGGTTTTGTTCAAACCTACATCAGTCAAACGCCTAATGCCATTGACCAGATGTATCTGAACAGATACCTTGGAGCTGAACCTTGGGAGAAGTAAGCCGTAACGAGTCTGCTTGCAGACATTATAGCCATTTGGTGTAGCCTAATACACCAAGCGCACTTGGCTGTTAGGCTCTCCGAGGGGTTTTGTCTGCCTTGTGAAAGAGCAAGCTCTGGCAGAAAAATCACATTTATGTCAAACCATTATACAGGATAACTATATGGGTAAAGGTAAAAAAGCTATGCTCGAAGTCAGCAAAATGAAGATGACTCCAGCACTCAGCGCAGAACATCAGCGCAAATGGGATGAGTCCCGATGGGAATGTAAACTTAATGACCCAGAACGTAATTACGACAAGAGTCGTGCGCATCTCAACTTCAAGGTACGCAAAGGAGGTGTCATTGCTCCAGTAGATAAATCGGTCTGCATCAAGGAAAAAGTAGATGCACGTATCGCAGAATGGAAAGCCGAAAGACTTGCTGCAACAGGAAAAGAGCCGATAGTAAGAAGCACTCAACATCTCTCTGTTTCTCTCGTTATAGGAGGTAACAGTGAACGTATGAATGAACTTGCATTCGGGAATCAAGTGCTTCAAGAACGAGGAAATAACGCTCACATCAAGCGTATGCCAGAGATAGAGCTGTTCGCTCTCGACAATTACAAGGCTCTCGCAGAACGTATCGGTGAGAAGAACATCATTTCTTTTATTGCACATTGTGACGAGAAAAACTGTCACATTCACGCTACCATTACTCCAATCTTAGAGGACGGTCGTTTATCTGCAAAGGATATGTTCGGAGGCGGCTCTCTTGTTGCAGCTCGCGACAAGATGCGAGAATGGCACGATTGGTATGCTGCCGTCAATGAGAAATGGGGACTAGAACGTGGCGATGATATTCACGAGACGGGCGCACGTCACAAGTCGCTCGAAGAGCATAACCGCGAACTTCATCGCGAAAACAAATCTCTTGAAGAAGAACTTGAAACCAAGCGTCGTGCTGTGAAAGGACTTACCACCATGATTGAGAATCTTACTCGTCGGCAAGAGGAAATCCAATCACAGATAGCAGAACTTGAAGCGCAACAACAGGAATCCGACTCCAACAAGGAGGATATTCTGCGCCAGATAAAGTTTCTCAATCAAACGCTGACTGAAATCAGAATCAATTTGAGAGAAAAGCGAGGAAAACTTGAACAAGTTAATCAAGAATTGGATAGTCTCAAATCTACCTACAATGCTAAATTGAAAGGGCTGGACGCAATCATGAAGAAGGACAATGTCATGATAAACTATATCAACAGAGATGCCGAGATTATTCTCAAAGCTTCCATTTTTGATCAAGTGCTATATGAAGCAGTCAAAATATGCCGAGAAATCCCCGAAGCAGATGCGATGGCAGAGGACTCATTCATTGATGACCGTAACAATTTCCGTTGGAAGGATGTGCTAAGCACAGGTCTGAGAGTATTCATTGCTGGAATAGATGGTGCGACTGGTGTAGCTCAGGTGTCAGGCGGTGGCGGCACATCAAACGATATGCCATGGTGAGATAAGGATGAAGACTTTCTCGATTGGGCTCGCCGTGCTATGCGATATGCCCATGCCAAACATTATCCAGGCAATAGGCTCAAACGGTCGCTGAGCAAATAGTCCTCGCGCGCACACGTAATATAATAATGAGCAGGTGTTTCCCTTAAGGAAAGTATGTATTTTTTATAAGTGATTGAGAATGAGATAAGTTTTTATCTCATAAAAAGAAGAGGTTACGAATTAGAAATAAACAGAATGTAGCATCCTGCTGTGATTTGCATAACCATCCAAAGAACTCTTTCGGTTGCAAAGGTACGATATTTAATCGGGGATAAAGAATGTTTTAAGATTTTTTATCCTCGATTTTTTGCTTGGGATAAATCTGTTTTCATTAAACCTTATTCTTCTCTATTCTTTGCTATATCCATTTCAATTCATTCAAACATATGTGGCAATGGTTCCTGTTTTTTGAATGGTCTATTTCGTTTGCATATTCTCATCCTTTCGTGTGTTTTGTATAAAAGTCAGCCGTCGTCGAAGAAAGACAGTCCTCATACCTCAGACTAACTTCCTCCGACTATGGCACGGCAAGAAAAATCCTTGGCGGTATGCCTTGAAATACTTCAAGACTATACTGCCAAGGACTTTTCTTTGTTTGCCGTGCTGACAACGGCTGACTTTTATAGCCATAACTCGCAGTTCCATTTTTATCGCACAATCCAAACGACATGAAACAGTGGCACGCCACCCTTTCATGTCTCAGTAGTACGGCATGAGGAAAAGTGCTTCTTTTTGTCGGTTGCAGGCTAACCGATCAAAAGAAACACCATTCCTTGATTTGCCGTACCATTTTGTTTGCATACTCCACCGCAAGAAAGAAGTCATTGATGTAAACCTCAACGACCACTTTCATGCTTGGCTGCACAGCCTTGGAGAAAACCCGATGCAAGAAGCATGGACAAGCCATACTCTTCTTTCATCGGAATTTCTCTGATGGCTGTGCCATTTTTGTATGCGATTTCCATTTTTCAAGACGCTTGTAAGACGACGTTGTATCCATTTCTCAGAAATGAGTATGCGATAATCGTACAGTCCAAAAACTTCCGTGAAGTTTCTATTTTCATTTGCCGCTCTGATTTTCTTTCCTCCACAAGGTCTTTCCTTTTGGCATCAACCGTTATCGTGCAGGTGCAAAGGTATGGCAGCGGGCTTTGGAAATAAAAGGTCGAGCCTTCGGTTTTCGAAAAAATCTCCACACCGTTGGGTAGTATTTTTCCTTAAAATTCTTCTATAATCTGCTGAATAGCTTAAAATGAGCGATTTATAAGTGTTCAACCTCAATAGAGGTAATGATTTGGCAATAGTCACAACTTCTGCAATATGCATATGTTTGCTTTGCCTAACAACTCTTTACAGTTGCAAAAATACAAAATAAAAATGAAACCACACTATGTTGGTGCAAAAAAACAATAGTCATAAAACAAAGATTAACTTCGCCTTATGACTATTGTTGTCCACATTAAACTTATTTATCATTTAATTGGTTCCGCATGCACATAGTATTCACTGTTTATAGGGTCTTCCCCGTCAGTTTTAAGTATCAGTACCATGCGAGAATGTTTTGTACGCCAATATGCTTTAATATCAGCATCTTCGGGTAGTGCCTTAAACGTTTTACACAGCGAAGCCTTTTCTGTTTCTTTTATAGTACTATGTGCTTCATAGTACTGGTCCATAATCTTCAACAGACCTTCTCTTTCACGTTCAAGCACGCCTAACATATATTCCTTGTCGTTTTTGTCTTTTGCTCCTTTCAGTACAATACGTAACTCTGCATACGGTTTTGTAATGTCTTCTTTGTAGGCAGTAGGTGGAGTTAGGATAAACTCACGGCTCTTGTCCAGCAAGCAATATTCTGTTAGTTCGGGGTTCTTGGAATTATACCTTACGTTATCCCAATCGTAACCAAAGAATCCATCATTCACCAAATAGAGCCTCTTTCGGGCTTGATAGACAATACGGCCATCTTTATAGCCATTGGCATAGACAATAGTATTGTCATGAGGCGTGAAGAAGTATGTGCTCCACCAATAGGAAGTATTCAAACAGTTTGTCTTACGTTCCATGATTCCAAAGCTATCTGGCATATCACGACAATCACTCGTCCAAGTAATTGAATCGTAGTAGTTGTAATAGGCATTATCTGAAGAGTTGAAACCATATTCATCGGTAAGCTCAAATGTTACAAGGCAGAAGGTCTGAAACACAGGGTCTGTGTTGTCTTTGTCGTCTTCTGCATAGTATGCCTTAATCTTAAACTTGCAGTTGTCGGGAACAGAACGGTCAATATCCGTATCATACGTGTAACTTTTCTTCATCATTTCCAAATCGGTTTCGGTCATGCGTTTATATACAATCATGCCATATATAGACTTGTAACCATTGCTGCCATCACTCGTCGCTCCCAATTTTTGTATGGTGTACATTAAGGTCTTGCCATTCGACTCGTCAAGCTTAAGAATCTGCATGTATCTGCTGTCTGTTGTCTGCTTGTTGCTGCCAAACAGTATGAAGCCTTTGTCCATGTCATAAGTCCATGATACACGACTGAAACAAAAGGCTGGCAAGGCATCACTATAAAAATAACTAAAAGCTTGCTGTGATGTCTCAAACCAAAAGTGTGTAGGGCTGCCACCAAATCTGTCTTTCCAAAATTCCTCCTTGCTCAACTTTCCGTTTTCCTGTACCTCATAAGTGGCAATACTCTCCCAACCATAGCCCTTGACCTTACTCTGTATTTCTTCTGCTGCTATTGGCTTTCTCCCTTTTAGCACACAGCACCCCTCATCATTAACAGTATAGGTTTGGTTGAATAGATTCATATCCAACTTACATTGCTCAACACTCAATTCCTCAGACTTATCGCAACTGCCAAATACAACAGTGCAAGCTACGATGAGTGCTATTAACCAAAACTTCTTAGTCATAATAATCCAAATTTAAAGATTTTACATATAGACAGATTACGGATTTTCAGTGTTTCAAATTCTGCTGTCCAAGATAACTGAGTGCAAAAATACAAAAGTATCAACGTAATAGTGCATTTTTTTATTTTTTATAACACTCAAAACATACTTTTGTGCAAATAAAGGAAGAATAAACTACACCTGACAAATCTATTTACATATTTCTATGCACTGCCTACAGTTGGTACACTCACTTTCTGCAACCGTTGGGAGCAAAATTTCTTCGCCCTCATGGTGGAGCGAGGCGTTTTGGGGTTCCCAAAACATAACCTCGCTCCCTCCTCTAAGAACAAAAGACGAGATATTTGCCTTTCGGCTTTCCATGCCCAAGGTTGCAGACCTTAATTCTCTCAATTTACGCCAAACATCAAAGCTGCCACATTGAAAGAACAAGGTCACAGACACAAGCTACTTTGTACATGGAGTTTGCAAAGGAAAAGGTGATATTTTCAGTGTGAAACTTGCCAAGTGTTTCAGTTGTGTGTTGTTGATTTCCTTTGTGAACTATGCCGAGTGTGCTGTGTGTCCTCGGTATAGTCTGCATAAATCTAATGCCATGCTAAAACACTGCGGAGGTTCGCCCAAGTGGCTGGAGGCGCAAAGCCTCCAAGAAACGTTGCTGCAACCATTTCGGAGAATAGAGCGGTTGCCAATTAATCCACAAGCACATTTTACAGCGTACCAAGTGAGGGCATGTAAAACGTTGAATTGTTGAAGATAGGTGTTATCTTTATGAGAACCAACCACTTATACCCTCAACAAACTCTCAACAAATAGCTCTACACAACAAATTACTGGGCAAAAAAGAAAGAAAGGAATGGTGTTCATGGTTTTCTCTTTTCAACATTATCTTTCTTTTGTTGAGAGATTTGTTGAGAATATGTTGAGCCGTAAATGCCTGATGTTCAATACTTCTTTCATCATATTCAACAATTCAACAAAAATAAGGGGTGTTTTGTCCGTCATTTTTATGAACAGAACTCATCCCCCTACAAGTAAGAATGTCATGCTTATGCTTCAGTACTTATTCACGACAGTACGACAGCGCCAAGCCAACAAACAAGCAAGAGGACATTCAACTAAAGGCGGTTGTTCTTCTATTGAGTTGTAGGATAATGACACTACTTTTCTCTTTTGCCCCGTACAATCTCTTGAAGATGGTGGCACGAAACCGAGCTGCCCCGTATGAGTTTATACGGAAGCAAAGGGCAACAATCATCGGAAAGCCATACAACGTTTGCCAAATGCCATTGGAAGTTTCCTGTTTCTGTTGGACTTCCGACACCGTCAATAAACCATCCTTGTATATTGACCTTATCACAGCATGGAGTTTCATGGCGGTGACATGAAGCATATCAACCAATTCACCCTCACTCATCCACAAGTCTTGCAAGTTGGACGGAATGGATAACATTCCATTTCCGTCCACGGTGATTACAGTCCTTTTCATGCCATTCCCCCCATTGTCGGCATATGCCCCTTGATTCGACTTTCAAAAGCTGATATGTCATGCTCCAATTTAGTACTTGTCACCTTTGCGTAAATTTGTGTTGTGGCGATGTCCGTATGTCCCAGTATCTTGCTTACACTCTCTATCGGCATACCGTAGTTTAAAGCCAAAACTGCGAACGAATGCCGGGAGACATGAAATGAAATTCGCTTCTTGATGCCACACATTTTTGCCACTTTCTTTATACGCTTGTTTACCATGTCAAGTGAGCCAATATTAAACAAGTGCATATCTTTTCTCAATGGCTTGTAACGTTCAATTATCTGTATGGCTGCATCTATCAGTTTAATTTTGAATGGTACGCCTGTCTTTTGACGCTGAGAAACTATCCATGGAGACCCACTTATAATGGCAACATTGTCCTCTGTAAGATTCTTGATGTCAACGAAAGAGATACCTGTCCAACAACCAAACATAAACAAGTCTCTCGCAAAAGCAAAGTTGGGATTTTCCAACTCTATTCCTGCAAATATGTCCAATTCTTCCTCTGTCAAGAACTCACGCTCCTTGTGGTTTGGGTCAACGTGGTACATGGCAAACGGATTTCTCTGTATCTTGCCGTTGTAGTGTGCTGCCGTGACGATATGCTTCAATGGTATGGAGTATATCCAAATGGTAGATTGCGTGAGTCCAATGACATTCTTCAAATACAGACAAAAATCACGGATGAACTCCTCGGTAAGCTCATTCATGGACATATCGCTGCGCTTGTACTGAAATTTGATGAACTCGGCAACGTACTTTCTTACCGTCAGATACTTGCGGTAGGTTCGGACAGCTCGGTCTTTTCCCACGCGTTGGGCAAAGGCTGCGTTCTCCTTGTCAAAAGCTCTGAGTAATGTCTCATACTCCGTACCTATGCCTTGATATGCGTTTCTCACCATTTCAGCGGTAACGAACGCCTCACGGTCGGAAAGCCGTTGGTAATGCTTAGCGATTTGAGCCTTGATGTTATCAAGCGCAAAGTTCACCTCATTGGCTTCCTTGCTTCTGCCTTTGGCTCTGTTGCCCTTGGCATCCCATATCGCCTTGGTCACGCTCAGCTTGCAACTGAACTGTGCGATAGTTCCGTTGATTGTCACACGTCCCATGATAGGGACAATTCCGTTTCTCTCCTTGCTTCCGTTTACATAGAAGACTGTCTTGAATGTACTTCTCATAATTCCTTGCTTTTTGTTCTGTGCAAAATTAAATCATGAGAGTTGCATGGCAAATTCACAACCTGTGCAGAATTGAGAAGTAAAAACCGAAGCCGTTAAAAATGCTTATTAGAGCGTTTCTTTGAGGTAATGACTTGAAAGCGTTTCTACTTCTCAAATCCGCCATTTTCGCATTTCCTCACGAATGCCACAAAAAGCCAACGACTGCCACAACCACTTGAAACTCAAAACAAAAGCTCAAATCTGCTATTTTTTGCTTTTTTAGTCATTCTTTTTCCGAAAAACCTTGTATTTCCAGCCTCGCCGCCCTTGAAAGGCACCTGAAACGAAACGACCGATGCGACAGGAAGACGCAAAAAAAATGTCGGAAAAGGGAGCGACAAAAAGGTGAAGAAACGAGAACTTCCCTTCAGTTCCTGGAACCGCAAATAAATTTAATTCAAGGCTATATGACAACAAACATCAATATAACACAGACTTGGTGGAGATTACTCTCCGCAGTCGGCTCAACCCTCATCACTTTGGTGGCTTGGTTGGGATATATGGCTCTCTGCATGGTCGGTGAAGTCATATTGGGAATTGTGAAGTTCATCTTCGGCATCATCATTTCCATTCTTTCTATGGTGGTACTGATTGGAACATTCATTTGGTTATTAACACTTTAAAGTACAAGCGATATGAACAGAAGCATTGAAGCGATACCTACATGGGCACTCTGCTACATCATCAATGGCGATGCAAGCGGACTGACTGACGAGGAAATCCGTATGGTGGACGAAGCCATGCGCAAGAACAATATTGAGATAGTAAGTCCAAGATACAACGAGGACATGTGCACAGAACCTTACTTCAGCCATTATCCGTTTTTCGGACTGCCTACAGAAGTTGAGGACTGCGACATCATCTATCACGAGTAACAACCCCTTTAACAACATCAGATATGAACACTACGGAATATTTCAAGAGAACCATACAAGCCTATTTGGAGGAGCGTGCAATGGAGGACGAACTCTTTGCAGCCAAGTATGACAACCCCGACAAGAACATAGACGATTGCGTCACCTATATCCTTAATTGGGTACAGAAGAGCGGTTGCAACGGCTTTTGCGATGACGAGATATATGGGCAAGCCATCCACTACTACGAGGAGAAGGACATCGAGGTAGGAAAACCATTGAACTGCCAAGTGTCTGTTAACCACCACATCGAACTCACAGAGGAGGAGAAGGCACAAGCAAGACAGGAAGCCATCCGCCAATATCAGCAAGAGCAGATGAACAAGATGCGTAACAGAGATACCGCCAAGCGCACCTCACAGAGAACGGAAACAGAAGTACACCAACCATCATTATTCGACACGTTATGAAACCAAGAACGAAATATCAGAAGCAAGTCGTAACCTCAAACAAGGGGTTACGACCTATCAAGGGAGCGCAAATGCAATGGGCATTCCGTGAGTGTCTTGACCACTATGCCTTTCAGTTGAAGCACGGACAGACCTCCTGCATGGACTGCGGACACACTTGGACTACGGACGAGGATGCGGACAAATGTGTCTGCCCGAAGTGTAAGGCAAAGTTGGAAGTGCAGCGCACCAAGCGACAGAAGGCAATGTCTTCTACCTATTTCAGCGTACTCACCGAGCGCAAGGGACTGCAACTTATGCGAGCATATCAAATGAAAGCCTATTACCGCAAGGGACAAAAGGCAGACATTTTTTGTTGGGAGGTGGCACGCTATTGGATGAACGAGAAAGGCAAGGTCGAGGTTATGGCACGCAAGCGCACAATGGGTATCTATATGGACACGTTCTGCTATGACTCCGACATTGAACTGCGCAGGGACAACACCACCTATCAGCATATTGCTTCATTTCCGGTCAGCCCCGATATGAAAGTTATTCCTCAGATATGGCGCAACGGCTTTGACGGAGCGTTTCACGGCATCGAACCGCTTACATTGTTCAAGGCGATGCTGACAGACCACCGCATCGAAACGATGATGAAACAATGTCGTTACGGACACGTCCGCCACTTCATAGACCACCCACGGCACTTGGAAACTTGTTGGAATGCCTACAAGATAGCCAACCGCAACCATTACCTTATTACAGACATCGGCAAATGGGCGGACTACATCTGTATGTTGGTAGAAATGGGCAAGGACATCAGAAGTCCACATTACATTTGTCCCGACAATCTTGAAGCCGAGCACGACAGAATATCCGAGAAAATCAGAGCAAAGAAAGAAAAGGAGCGCACCGAGGAGGAGATACGCAAGGCATTGAAGAACGAGGACAAATTCAAGGAAATGAAGAGCCGTTTCTTCGGTTTGATGTTCACGGACGGCAATATCGTGGTGAGAATGCTTGAAAGCGTCAGGGAGCACGTTCTTGAGGGCAAGGCGATGCATCATTGCGTAGGCAGCGGTACAAACTATTCACTCAATCCCGACTGCATCATCTTCTCTGCAAGAATAGCCGAACAAAGGGTTGAGACCGTGGAGTTTTCACTCGAACAGATGAAAGTCGTACAATGCCACGGACTACAGAACAAGGACACCGAGCACCATGCCGACATCATCAACTTGGTGAACAGCAATGCAAGACTTATAGAGCAACGAATGGTTGCAACAACATAAAATCCATATCGGCGGAGCGATGAAAATTCGTTCCGCCACTTTCTTTCATGAGCCGAGGAGCGGAAAAGAAAGTGGCAAAGAAACCGTCTTGCCCTTATCTGCGATGCTTGCAAAAAAACAAAGGACAGCCCCAATCAAAAGGACTGTCCTATTTTATAAAACCTTATACTATGGAGTAAACAAGAGCAGATACTCCATTTTTCTTCTTCGCTCGATGGAAGGCACTGTCTTTCCGTTCCACCTTTTGAAGTCCACATAGTCACGATAGATGTTTCTGTTGCCACTTCGCATCTTGGCATACATCCGGCTTTTCATCACCTTTCCACACCCCACATTGTAGGCAAGTGTAGCCAAGAGCAGTGAGTCACGACCGAAACCACGGAACATGGCGCAGAGCTTTCTGAGGTCAGAGCGCAGCAATGCATCGGCTTGCCGTTCCGTCATTCTTGGAGAAAACTTCTCGCCAGGCAACAGCTTGTGTCCATATCCGACATAAGGATGGTGCTTCGGTCCGTGCAGACCCTCGTACTTCTTGATGCAGGCGACAGCCAACTCAAAACGTGACACATGACGAACTCGCTTTATCGCCCCTTGCGTCTGGGCAGACAAGCTGCCCGACACAAGAAGCAAGGCTAACAATATCATCAACCTCATACGCTACCGAGTTTGTTGGCACTTCTCGCAAACTCTTCCTCCTCATCAGTATCGTTGAAACTGAACTCCATTTCGTATGACTTGCCGAAGTTGTCCTCTACCACCACTGTCAGCGTCTGTGTCTCCGTGCTTGCCGAGGTATAGTAAAGACGGAACTTCTCGTTCTCCAACAGATAGCGGTCGTTTGGCTGGAACACCGTTCCGTTCTCCATTCTCAGCGAACCTTTTCCGTCATGCTGAAAATAGCGGATGGTATAGATGGTGCCGTCAAACTTTCCCTCCGCCTTCAACTCGCAGCGGATTTCAACAGTCTGTCCACGCACAATGTCCTTTGGTACAGGCATCGTCTCCACCTTGAACGGATACGACTGCTGAATGTCCAGCTCATCGCTGCACGATGAAAGGATTACCGACACGGCACACACGAAAAGGAATGCCAACACGCTCACTGATTTCTTGATTTTATTGTTCTTCTTCATTGTCTTGATGTTTTTGAATGATTGTTATTTTCTTGTCTTATGGCTCATCAGGTACTCGTTCAGGTCCTTGTAACCTGTGTATAGATGCGAATGGTCTATGACCTTATCTCCATATCGCTTTTGCAGTTCGGCACAGGCATTCTCGCCTGCTTCGTCATTGTCCAAGTGACAATACACTTGTGCATAGCCATCTAAAAGATGATGCACCTTTTGCATATTAGCCATCGAGTTGAGGACAATATGATCCTCACCACGACCTATGCCGAGAATTACGGCAGAGAGGAAATCCATAAAACCCTCGTACAAATGGCAGACGTTGCTGTTCCTGCCAATGAGAGAGATGTCCTTTGGCGACACGCAACCTTTGAAGAAGCGGTTGCGTATCTCGTAGCCATCGCTGTTGTTCTTAAAACCGACAGCAAAGAACTGTTTGCCATTGTATCGGTATTCCACCTGGCAGCAGAAACGGCTCGCCACGTCAGCCGATATGTCACGCTCACGCAAGTACTGCCGAAGTGCAGGATGACTCAAAGGCTTTTCCACAATATCACTAAAGGGATTGCCTTTCGCCTTCACAGCCTTTTCCGCTATCCTTTGATGATGTGGAAACGATGTCGGGAAGCTGCCACCAAGCGTTTCAGATATGAACTTGGCTTGTGCTACAAACTCATTGCTGTTGATGAACTCCCCTGCGAGGTTGAAGATGTCACCACCTCTGGCGATGCCATAGTCATACCAGACATTCTTGTCCGTTGATACCCGAAGCGAAGGATTGCGGTATGGCGCATGATACCAAAGTCCTGAAGCCTTGTGCTTGACAGGCTCAATGCCGAGAATATAGAGAAAGTCCACGATAGGCACTTGTTTGATTTCATTGATGTCCATAGGCTTGATTGCAATCAACAGCTACTTTTGAATGTCATTGAAGGTATTGATCAGAATATATTCCTACTCTTAGTGTCAGTTTAAGGTTTTGATTACAATCAACGGATACTTTGAGATTCATTGAAGCTGGTGATTGCAATCACCCCCTACTTTTTAGTGTAGTTATGGCTATTGATTGCAATCAATGGCTTCTTTTAAGAGCTATTGAAAGCCTTGATTTAAGTTTCTTTGTCCACAAAATGTAGATGTAACTGTTGATTGCCGATTTTTGTAACTTCTTGTACCAAAAATCCTCCAAAAAGAGCATCAAAAAAGATTTCAACAGTCAAAAACCATCTTTTTCTCGCAAGATTGCCAATTTTTCGCAATAAGGTTGCCGTTTTCTCGTTTATTTTTATATCTTAGCGATTGCAATCGGAGAAATCCGACTATGCACAAAACGATTTGTCAAATTTAAATCCTTAACATCATGAAAGAGATTTACGACATCAACATCCAGCGCATGAATAACGGTGCGCATTTCACGTTTGTAAGTAACATTCTTGCACGTGCCGAGGCAGACACTGCTGTCAAAGGCAAAGCTGCTGACCAAGTAAATAATCTCAAGGCTGCCGTCAGTGCAGAGGACGAAGCCTTGAAGATTTCACAGAAAAGTCTCTTGACTGATGAGATAGCCAAGGCTGACAATGACCGTGATGCTCTCTATGCCGGTTACAAGAAGGCTGTTGAAGGCTTCCTCGCCATGCCTATTGCAGACATGGCACAGGCTGCAAAGGTTCTCGCACAACATATCAAGGACAACAAGATTAATACCGCCGGCCAACTTGACAAAGAGACAGGTCTTTTGGTCAACTTCATTTCCGACCTTGAAGATAAGTACGCTGCACAGGTAGCAAAGTTGGGCTTAACAGCATTCGTTACCAACTTGAAGGAAGCAAATGAGCGTGTAAGAACTCTTACCTTGCAGCGCACCAACGAGAAAATAGGTATAACTGTTGGAGCATTAAAAACTGCTCGTACAGCAAGTGATGACGCTTACCGTGCTTTGGTAAAGATGGTGAATGCCCTCGCCCTGGTCTTTGGCGAAAAGGATTATACGGCTTTCATTGACTATGTGAACACTGAAATTACTCATTACAAGCGTGAGGTACTTGGTCAGAAGGCTTCCGCACCATCAACTTCTGGTAGCCCAGCAGTGGATTCGGGCAGCACAAGTACACCAAGCGGTGGCGGTTCTACATCTGGCACAGGCTCATCTTCAAGCGGTAGCTCTACTTCGGGCGGAAGTTCATCTTCTGATGGAGATGACAACGTTATCGAAGCTTAGAAATCAGAAAAAGAATATTCAATGCTGCTCTCTGTAAGTTGAGAGCAGCATTGAATGCGATAAAAACATAAAAAGGAAAGAAACAACAATTAATAATGAATTCAAAAGCAAAACCATTCATCAAATGGGTTGGTGGAAAAGGACAACTCATTGAACAACTGGAAGCAATGCTCCCAGCTGACTTTGATAATTGGGATGATGCGACATATATAGAACCATTCGTTGGCGGTGGTGCTATGTTGTTCTACATGCTGCAACAGCATCCAAATATCAAACATGCCGTAATCAACGACATCAACAGCGACTTGATTACCTGTTACAAGACAGTGCGTGACAATGTGGAAGAGTTGATTCCTGCGTTGCAGGACATCCAAGCGCAATATTATGACTTACAAGATATGGATGCCAAGCGTGAGATGTTCATGGCTGTACGCCAACGCTACAATGAGAAGAATCTTGACCCGATAGAGAATACGGCAAAGTTTTTCTTCCTAAACCGCACCTGCTTTAATGGATTGTATCGTGTAAACAAAAAAGGCTTGTTCAATGTTCCTTGCGGAAAGTATATGCAGCCACAGATTTGTGATGAAGATACACTTAGAACAGATAGTGAGTTACTGAAGCGAGTGGAAATCTTGGAAGGTGATTTTGAGAATACTTTGCTTTACGCGCAGGGCAAAACATTGTTCTATTTTGATCCTCCGTATCGTCCACTTAGTGACACATCAAGTTTTAATGACTATACAAAAGAAGCGTTCAACGATGATTCACAAGTCAGATTGAAAGAGTTCTGCGACAAAGTAGTTGCTGATGGACATAGCTTTATGTTGAGTAATTCTGATTGCAAAGGAAAGAACGAAGCAGATAATTTCTTCGATGTCTTATATGCTGATTACTATATTGATAGAGTTATGGCTTCTCGTAATGTGAATGCAAACGGAGCAAAACGAGGAAAAATTTCAGAACTGTTGGTTCATAATTACCTCAACACCAAAGACTGGCAAATGAACAATATTAGCAAACCCAAGCCACAACATGTGGCTACAAGACAGAAAGCTTATGCTTAAAGATTTCGATAAATTCATGTCTCAACTCAAAGAGACAAACCAAACATTAGACTTCTTCTGTGACTTTGAAAAAATCTCACAAAACGTGGAGGATATAAAGTTGAGCCTGTGTATGCTTAACAGTCTCATTGGGGCATCAGACTTACACAAAAGTGTTGAAACAATATGGAATAGGGATAAGAATGCCTTTTCCGTTATGGACATATTGGTGGCAGTCCGTACTCGTGACAAGAAAAAGATACTTGATTCTGTTGGAAACTGCGTTCCTTTGGAAAGTATGTTTACCTCTGTAGATTCTGTAATGACATTTTTGACTGAAACAGGACTTGGAGAGGTTCTTCAAAGTCAGAAAGTGAAAAATCTTGTGGACTATGTCTTTGGCATAGAAACGGGATTGGACACGAATGCAAGAAAGAACAGAAGCGGACACGTTATGGAGAATACGGTTGCCAACATTCTTACCAATGCAGGTGTTCAATTCAGACAAGAAGTTTATTCGAGAGAATGGTCTGCAATTACAGAAGTTTTAGGAGATGATGAAAAGCGTTTTGATTTCGTTATTGAGACCTCATCAAAAGTTTATCTGATTGAAGTAAACTTTTATAGTGGCGGTGGATCAAAACTGAATGAGGTTGCACGCTCATACTCTGATATTGCACCGAAAATAAACTCCGTTGAGGGTTTTGAGTTTGTTTGGATTACAGATGGCATAGGTTGGAAGTCTGCAAAGAATAAATTGCAAGAGGCGTATGGTATCATACCAAGTGTGTACAATCTAACATCAATTCAAGAATTTATAAAATCAATATAAAATGGAACTAACACCTAAAGATGTTGCATGGAATAAAATCTTCGAGCAATATGACATCCTTAGTCATGACTTCGAAGCAAATCCTTTTATTCTGAGTTCAGAACAAATAAAAAGGGCATGCAAAGCATTTGACAAGACTTCACAAAAAGAGCCTCGTCTTCTTTGCAAACAAGATACAAGGGAGGACAGACCTTATATCTTTATAGAAAACGGTTTGTTCATTCTGCCTCAAAAGAATAAATTCTACTATATCTTAAAAGGTGAAGGGTATGTGGACATTCCAGACATAACATCTGATATTCAAAACTACGAAAGAAAGTTGGACTTTGAATTAGAAAGCTCACGAATTGGCGATTCTGAAATGCAGTATTTGGACTTTGCTTACGCAAATTCCTTGATTAGAACATTTATGAATGACCCTTCGTTAGTGTTGACTATTCGTGGGAGAAAATATACTCCAAGTTTTAAGTTTAACATTGGTAACTATAGGCTGGAAGTTGAAAGCGTACAAACAGAAGTTGATGCTGGATATGAAGGGAAAGCATCCATTGTTCTCATAGAAGCCAAAAACACCTCAGCTTCCAATACGATAATTCGTCAACTGTATTATCCATATAGGCAATGGCAGATTAATACCACAAAGGAAGTTTTGCCTGTCTTCTTTGAAAAAAGAGTTATTGATGGTGAGAACATATTTTATATTTGGCAATATGCCTTTACAGACAGCAATAATTACAATAGTATCAAATTGATGAAATCCGGACGCTTTAGAATCATATAAGAATGTCATTACAAGCGTATTATAAATCACAGAGAAATGATTTTCTCATAGCCAACGGCGATTGCTTCAAACTTCTCAAAGAGTTTGATTTCAAGTTCGACATGATATTTGCCGACCCTCCTTATTTTCTCTCCAACGGTGGAATATCGTTGCAGAGCGGTAAGGTCGTGTGTGTGGATAAAGGTGAGTGGGATAAAGGTAAGTCGCAAGATGACATGATGGCATTCAACAGGGAATGGTTGCGTTTGTGCCGTGACAAGTTGAAGGACAATGGTACTATATGGATAAGTGGCACTTATCACAACATCTTTTCCGTGGCAAACTGTTTAACTGAACTTGGATATAAGATTCTGAATGTAATCACATGGGAGAAAACGAATCCTCCTGTAAACATCTCCTGCCGATATTTCAAATACTCTACTGAGTTTGTTGTTTGGGCAAGAAAGATGCAAAAAGTTCCACACAAGTTCAATTATGACTTGATGAAAGAACTGAATGACGGTAAGCAAATGACTGATGTATGGCGAATGCCAGCTATCGGTCGTTGGGAAAAGACTTGTGGCAAACATCCGACACAAAAGCCTTTGCGCTTGCTCGTCCGACTGATTCTTGCTTCAACCAATCAAGGCGATTGGATTCTTGACCCTTTTTGTGGCAGTTCCACAACTGGCATTGCGGCTAATCTTTGTGGACGTAGATTTGCAGGAATAGAACAAGAAGAGTTTTTTTGTAAACTTAGCAAAGCAAGACGTGAAGATTTAGAGAATCTTGAAAACTATGATAATCTTCTAAGTCATATTGAAGATTTACATAAATTGCAAGATTGCTCTATGGTGAACGAAGATATTGGTGGTAACATTCTATTCCCATTTTAACAATCCATTCCGTCAAAATATTCATCCCAGACAAAATCAACCGTGATTTCTTGAAATGGAGATGGGATAACTATAACGGAGTATAAACTTTAATGACAGAAATAAGGGCGCAGAACATTTATGCTCCCTTATTCTTAACACAGATTTTAAGTACAACATTTACTATGAATAATTCTATTGATATAAACTCGAATTTAAAAATTATAAAAGAAATTAGCCCATATCTATTAAAGATGAGGGAAAAAGCAAGTAATGAATACAAAGAGAGCAACAATGATTTTGTTCATAAGGCAGATATGTTGTGCCTTTCATTCATGCAGAAAATAGAATCAAGCAAGAACCTGTACTACTCCGTTTTGTCATCAGAAAATTTGATGGGTAAGATTGTGGATATAAACTCTTTATATACATTGTATCGTAGTTTATTAGAAACTTTGATATTTTTCCATTATGGTTTTGTTTTGCCTAACAATACGGATGAGAAAACATTATCCATTTTACTTTGGAAAATTGCTGGATTACAGAATTATATAAATACACAAGAAAACATTCCAGATAAAATCAAAATTAAGACGAACCATTATGTTGTGGACTACAACAATATTAAAAGCGAAATCTTAGAAATCATATCTAATTATGAATTTAATGAAGAAAGCAACAAATTAATCAAAAGCCTCAGGAAAGAATCATATAAGTTCACCAATTCACCTTACACTATAAAATTATTAGTTGGAGAATTGAGTTCTATTCATAAATTGACAATTACAGAGGCTACTAATACATATTTTTCAGATAAGAAAGTTGAAATACATGACCTCTACACCATATTGTCTGTTAGTGCTCATCCGTCATATTTAGGATTGCAAAGATACGAAGAAGCCCTGCGTAGTGCAATGAATGGTGACCTTAAAAAGATGAATAATCATTTGTCGATAATCTTCAGAGGCATTGTTATTTTAAGTTCATGCTTCCAAGATGAATACAAGGAGTTTCTTGAAAAATTTGGAAATTAATAGTTTTGGACATAAGATACCACATGCGTGCCTTGCTCGTAATACTGTCTGACGAGGTGGTTCATGAAGAATGACTTCCCGCTTCCCGAGGGTCCGAGCACGAACTTATTGCGGTTGGTTGTCACGCCTTTTCTCATCGGCAAGTCAGAGATGTCAATGTGCAGCGGCTTGCCACTGATGCGGTCTGCCATCTTGATTCCGAACGGCGAGGGAGAATCCATATAGTTGGTTTCCTCCGTGAAGAGGCACACTGACTGCTCAACGAAGGTATGGAAACTTTCCTCTGACGGAAAATCACCCTCGTTGCCGGGTATCGCTGCCCAGAAAAGTGTCGGACAATCCACCGTATTGTGGCGTGGCACACATTCCATACTTGCCAACTGACTGCCCACATCATTGCGAAGATGCTTCAACTCTTCCAACTCCTCACCCCATGCCATAACATTGAAATGGGCACGGACAGACTGCAAGCCTTGTGAGTGAGCCTCGTTCAGATACTCGTCAATCCATTCCTTGTTGATGGCGTTCTGTCGGCTGTACCTTGACAGCGAGTGCATGTTGCGGGCAGTCTTCTCAAACTTCTGCAAGGTCTCGTCACTGTTGTCTATGAATACATACTGGTTATAGATATGGTTGCAGGACAACAGCAAGCTAACTGGAGCGGCAAAGGACAGACGGCAGTCACTTCGGTCAGTTGACAATCGCTCAAAGCGGTTGTCCGTAGATACTTCCGTAGGAAGGTCTTCCGTTTGCGACAAGGTATGAAGGCATAGGTGTTTGTTTCCGATACGCATACCACTTGCAGACAATTCCATATCCTCCAAACATTGCACGTTCTCCGTGGAGAGCGAGAGGTATTTGCCTACAAGTCCGGTTGTCCGTTCCGTGCCTGTGATTTCCTCATCTGTCAGTCTGCGTAAGGAGATATAGCCGGAGTCGTTGATGATTTTTGCGAACTGCTCCACGGCATCGAGGAATTTTGCGACCGTTTCTTTGTCCTTGATTTCCTTGGGGATGATATGCCCACGGCACAAGGTGGAAAAATTGCTCTGGTGTGCCATGCGCTCCTTGGAGGTCTTGGTAAGGAACAGGTAACACTGGTGATGCAGGTAAGGACGCTCATTGAAGTGTCGCTCATAGCTTCTTGACAGAAAGCTCATGTCGCTATTCTGCAAGTCCGGTGCATAGTTATCTTTCACGAACCAGTCCTGCTTGTGGACAATGCTGTAGTCGGGCAGCACCTTGATAGCCTTGCACCATGCGGCATGTACCGACTCATACTCCTGCGATGTTACCGTGAAGATTTCGGGGAGCGTCACCTCGTAGGCGACCGTGATGTCGCCATCCTTGGAGATAATGCAGCCTTGCTCCACGGCAAGCAACGGGAATTTGCTTTCAAGTGTGCTTGATTTTCTGATATTTCTCATTCTTCTTTCTTTTTATGTTTGAACATTCGGTTTGTTTTCCTTCGGTTGAGGATATAGCGTGGATGGCTCTTGGAGGCAAGGAGCTTCATCAGTCCATGCTCTCCGTACTTGTTGTTCAGGTGGAATGTTCCCCATACAAGCAATGATCCGAGCGTGAGACCCAAGCCGATGCAGACCAGTTGGTCCGCACCTGCCATATAGAGGACGACCTCAAGGAAGAAGACGGCAAGCAGTCCACCTGCTAAGATGAAGAGGTACTGTGCCTTCAGTCCCTTGAACTCAACCGAATGACCGATGCCCTTGTTGATTGGGTAGTCAGCCATAAGTCTTATACCTTATTATATTATAAGAAGAATGAGCGGAGGATGGTTGCGCTCACGATGAGGAAGATGCAGGCTCCGAACCAGCTTGCGGCAGTCTTGCTCGTGTCGGGGTCGCCAGATGAGAACTTGCCATACACCTTGATGCCTCCGATGAGACCTACCACGGCACCGATGGCGTAGATGAGTTTCGTTCCTGGATCGAAATAGGAGGTCACCATACTTGTTGCCTCGTTGATACCTGCAAGTCCGTTGCCTTGCGCGAATGTCTGTGATACGGCTGCGAAAATCATCGCAGCGAGAAGAATGATTCTGTTTTTCTTGTTCATAAATCGTTTTTTGTCTGTGCCTTGGAGATTGGATGATCCCGTCTGGCGGTTGATACTTTTGTTTACTCATGCGGCATGATGCCGACTTGTGGATTCAGTGGCGAGCTGAGATTTTAGCCGTAGTCTTTCTTTTTCATTGCAGTCGTACATTAAAATTATAGTTAGAGGCCATATGTCTTTATACCTTCCTCAAATGCAGTTTTAATTTCTGCATCATATACGTTGAAGTGCTCGTTGATGATGTTATCAATGTAACTTGACATGGAAACCTGTCCCTTGCCAACGACATTCACAAGTTTCATAATGCGCTCATGGGTCTCTTCTCTGATATAGATTTGTTTTCTTGGTCTTACAGTAAAGTCTGCATCTACCATGAACTTATCTACATACTGCTCGCTACGGTTTTTCTCCGTTCTATCAATTGGTTCAAACCGTCCCATCTCGAAATTCCCAAATGTTACATCCCCCTCCAAATCATTCTCTTTGTATGAAGAACTGTTTGGAAAAGCCTCATCAAGACAAGCGTCAATCTGCTTATGAATTTTCTTCTTGCACTCATCATGATTTCTCATGTAAATCTCATACAACTCCTTGTCATCTATCGAAGGAATTTGTCTTTTAACACTGTTTCTTTTTTTCATTGTAATTCTTACGTTTTAATTGTTATACAAAATCTCTAATATTGAAATCCTTGAAGTCTTCAGGAACAACAAGTTTCTTCTTTTTGATAGCCTTTGTTTCTTTTTCTGATGTTGGCTTGACAGTGGAAACGCTCGACATGTGCAATTCCATCAACGCATTCATTCTGCGTTTGATCTGCTTGGAACGTTCCGCTATCATGTTGAAAAGTTCATTGCCTTCCATTTCAATAAACACCTTGCCAGCATGAGAACATTCTTCGTTTGTGGCATTCGGCTTGCTTGCCGTTTCTACAGCCTTGTCTATCTCCTCAAAGCTATTGCCACTTGCTTGTTCAACAACAGGCTCTTCTTCTGATTCATCGTATTTCACGTCAACATCCTCAATACGTGTATCTGTGAAAACTTCATCCAACTTATTGTCAGGAATACGGGCGGACTTCACCAAAGATTGATCATCCTCGAATGTAACCTCATTTTCCCTTATTGTTTCACCATCATCCTCCTGTTTTATTTGCACAGGTTCGCTTGGGACTTTTTTCGGTGAGACAGTATAGGTGTGTCTGACAATGAAGTCATCAGCAGGAATAGGCGGACTTTCCTTAGGTGCCACATTAGTCTTTTCTATTCTCAACTTGCTTCTAAGCCAGATGTCGGCATCAAATACCAAGACTGCTATACTCCACATAAAATACAGGAGTACAATTATCAATAACATTATTTCCATATTACCACATGATTATATCCTTGTTATTCTTCTTATACACCTCTTTGATAACTTCCCCATACTTTTGGAAATGTTCTGTCAGCACATGGTCTATATAGCCCGACAAGGACATATCCTCACGGTTAATGACAGACACGAGGCGCATGATGGTTTCATGATACTCCTTTCGGATGTATGTCATCTTACCAGAACGAGCCGGATTCTCAGACCTGCGAATATACCTTTCTTGGTATTCATCCATGAGAGATGAAGTACCCTTGGAAGGCATTGCTTCTTTTTGTTTACTTACCTCGCTCTTTAGTGCCTCCTTCTGTATAGGTTCTTCCGTTGAAGCCCTGCTTGGTGGCATGTGTGGGCGGAATGAGTTTCTGAACTCTTCCGAGTCAATGTTTACTTTTAAATTCTTTGCCATACACATTACTTCTTGATAATGGATAATATTTCGTCAGCCAATTTCTCTATGTTGCTGCCCTTTATCAGTTGCTTGTCGGGAGGTAGAATCGTAGAGCGAAAGACAACCTTGTTACCATCCTCTGCACATTCCTTTCTGAAACGCTTACTGTCTGGGATGTAGGTGTTCAACACAGACAATCCCAATCCGTCCATCACACGACCAGCTTTCTCATATAGGTTTGTTTTCTCTCTTGCATCAACCATGTTCCAAAGCATATTCAGTTCCTTGATATTTGTCTTGCCGACGCTGATGAACATATCGTTCAACTGACTGGCGAACATGATGGAACTTCTTAACACAACATTGTCTGCTGTAATCGGACAAAAGATGTAGTCCATCGTGGCAATGGTCTCTATGACACCGAGGTTGTCAATCGTTCCTGCGAGGTCAAAGAAGATGAAGTCTGGCGGTGTGTCCATTTCCAAGAAAGGCTTTACTGTTTCCACAGCCTCGTCGGGACGACTCTCCACGATTGGATAGGCAGGCTTGCCTGTTCTTCTCATCATCTCATGCGTCTGTCTCAACAGATACTCATTACTCTCGATGTTCTGCATGTCACGCTCTCTCATGTCCTTGATGCTGAACTGTGGAAAATCACAGTCAACCACCACGACATCGTAACCTCTGACATAATAAAGGTAACTTGCCATCAACACCGTTAGTGTTGTCTTGCCAGCTCCTCCCTTTTGGGTGGAGAAGGCGATGAATGTTGGTTCTTTCTTCATGTTTGTCTTTTTATGAGTTATACATCTTGTTTGTTATAATGCGGTATTGCATTTTTATTTGCGATACATCCTACATGCTATGGTGCAAATCTATGAGCCATGAGGCTTGCAAGTGATATTATATGTTATGCAACTTTCGTATCAGTTATATTGTTTTTATGCTTGCTATATGGCTTTTATATATGTCATGCTTCATAACTGTTCTATAGCCAGTCTGTATGTCATGCCACATTTGTGCATACTTATATTACATTTTACATATCAAGCATTTTGCATGTCAAACGTTTTATCATATTACATGTAATACGTTTTATATGATTGCATTGGAGCATACAAATATGCCACTTGTTTTGCATCATTCAAGACACGTATGTCTGTCATTCACGCTGCAAAGTAACAACGAAAAATCCGAAAAACAATGGTTTTCAAATCCTGTGGCAGCATGTTGCCGATAGTTGCAGTGGTTGTCTGGGGTAGCATTGTTACAAGGGCGCATTTTTAGCCGTAATTTTGCACCCGAAAGGCAAAGCAATGGATAGCGCATCCATATCGTTCCGACAAGAACAAGGCTTGATGCTCCGCAAAGGACAGGATTTCCCGAACAGCTTCCATTCGGGATGGGATAGCTTCTTACGAAGGCTAACTTCAATCCACCCTAAGCGGATTTTTATGTCCTCAAAGACATAGCAAGGTATGTTTTGAGTTACTCAAAACCTTTGGAGTTACTCTCCAAAGACCTTGCCCTGCCGGGTTGGTAGCCTCTCCGAAGTTGGGCTCCCCATGTTCCAATCTGACGATAGTTTGTGCAATTCCATTATTGCCGCATGTACCACTTAATCCATTTTATATGAACACAGAAAGAAAACGAGGGGGACGAATCCCCAAGCTGAACCCGAAGTCGCACCATGTGATGCTTCGGTTCGACGATGACGAGTGGATGAAATTCCTCGTCATGTATGAGCAGACAGATGTGAAGGCGAAGGCTGTCTTTGCCAAGGCACGCATCTTCGGCGAGCCGTTCAAGGTGTTGCGTGAGGATAAGACACTGGTGGAATACTACACCAAGCTTTCTTCTTTTCACTCGCAGTACCGAATGATTGGCAACAACTACAACCAGGTTGTCAAGGAACTCCGTTGTCATTTCTCAGAGAAAAAGGCGATGGCTTTGCTCTATAAGCTGGAGAACTGCACCAGGGAACTGGTCTCTCTTACCCGTGAGATTGTTGAACTAACCCGTAAGTTTGAGGAAAGATGGTCGCAAAGATAAGTTTCGGAAGTTCATTGTATGGCGCACTGGCATACAATGGTGAGAAGATTAACAAGGAAGAAGGAAAACTCTTGGCTACAAACAAGATCTTTGATGATTGTTCTGGAAAGACGAGCATAGCCAATGCCTTGCGTGATTTCCAGCGATACCTTTCTCCGCACATCAGAACAGAGAAGCCTGTAGTGCATATATCCTTGAATCCGCATCCCGATGATGTGCTGACGGATATGGATATGGAGAACATCGCCCGTGAATACTTGGAGCGCATGGGATATGGCAACCAGCCATACATGGTTTACAAGCATGAGGACATTGACCGTCACCACATGCACATCGTGACCATCCGGGTGGATGAGAACGGCAAATGCTTGGACAGTCGATATAATTACCACAGGAGCAAGGCTATCACTCGTGACTTGGAGGAGAAGTACAATCTCCACAAGGCGGACCGCAAGCAACGCCAGGCAGACAATCCACTTCGTAAGGTGGATGTAAGCCAAGGCAATGTGAAGAAGCAGGTTGCCAACACAGTAAAATCTCTCTGCGCTACCTACAGGTTCCAGTCCTTGGGCGAGTACCGTGCACTTCTCTCCTTATATAATATATCCTTGGAGGAAGTCAGAGGCGAAGTTGGCGGTCGTGAGTATCATGGTTTTGTCTATTCTGCCACGGACGGACAGGGCAACAAGGTGGGAAATCCTTTCAAGGCTTCCAAGATTGACAAATCTGTCGGTGTGGAGGCAATAGAAAAACGGTTCGCTTATTCTACCAAGAAGTTCAAGGAGGAAAAGAAACTCTCCGAGATGACCAAACATAGTGTGGAAGCTGTCTTGAAGCAGACGTACCATAAGGATAAGTTCATTGAACTGCTGAAAGCAAAGGGCATTGATGTTGTTTTCCGCCATACAGCTGACGGCCGTATCTACGGAGCAACATTCATTGACCACCGCACTCAAAGCGTTTTCAATGGTTCAAGGCTTGGAACGAATCTTTCTGCCAATGCCCTGCAGGAGCACTTCACCTTGCCTTACGAGAATGAGCAGCCGATACCACTTACCATCCCGAAGGAAGATGGCACAATATCGGAGCAGAAGTACCAAGGTTCTGGCTTGTTCGATGAATATGGAAGCGGCCTTGGGCTCATGGCTGGAGGAGGTTCTTCAAATGAGGCACAGGAGGCTGCATTTGATAGAGAACTACGCAGAAAGAAAAAGAAACGCAAAGGGCGAAGCCTTTAGTTGTATCATCAAGGTTGGCTTTCTTGAACAATGGAGAAAGCCTGCCTTCAATCAAAAACAATTTGTATAACTTCAAAACAGAAAAAACAATGGCACAAGAAGACGATTTGAGAGCATTGGGAAAAATCATGGATTTTCTCCGTGCCGTGAGTATAATTCTCGCTATTATGAATGTGTATTGGTATTGCTATGAGGCAATGCGCATGTGGGGAGTGACAATCGGGGTGGTTGACAGAATCCTTATCAACTTCAACAGAACAGGTGGTTTATTTCATTCTATCCTCTATACCAAGCTGTTTTCGCTTCTGCTCCTGGCACTCTCATGTCTGGGAACCAAGGGCGTGAAAGCGGAAAAGATGAGTTGGAACAGGATTTGGACGGTTCTTGCAGTTGGCTTCTTCTTGTTCTTCCTCAACTGGTGGATATTATTGTTGCCTATATCTTATTTGGGCAATGCCACGCTGTACATATTTACAATGACAGCGGGTTATATCTGCCTGTTGATGGGAGGACTCTGGATGAGCAGACTCTTGAAACACAACCTCATGGAGGATGTGTTCAATAATGAGAACGAGAGTTTCATGCAGGAGACCAAACTCATGGAGAACGAGTATTCTGTCAATCTGCCCACTCGCTTCTACTACAAGAAGAAATGGCAGAGAGGATGGATCAACGTGGTCAATCCGTTCCGAGCGACCATCGTGTTAGGTACACCGGGTAGTGGCAAGTCTTTTGCTGTAGTGAACAACTACATCAAACAGCAGATAGAGAAGGGGTATTCAATGTATATCTATGATTTCAAGTTTCCCGACCTTTCGACGATTGCCTACAACCACATGATGAACCATCAGAATGGATATAAGGTCAAGCCCCAGTTCTATGTCATCAACTTTGACGATCCGCGTAGAAGCCACCGCTGCAATCCGATTCACCCGGATTTCATGAGTGACATTTCCGATGCTTATGAGAGTGCATACACCATTATGCTCAATCTCAACAAGACGTGGGTTCAGAAGCAGGGCGACTTCTTCGTGGAGAGTCCAATAATCCTCTTTGCAGCCATCATTTGGTATCTAAGAATCTACAAAAACGGAAAGTATTGTACCTTTCCTCATGCCATAGAATTGCTCAACCGCAGATACGAGGATGTTTTTCCGATACTGACGAGCTATCCCGAACTGGAGAACTATCTTTCTCCATTCATGGATGCATGGCAAGGTGGAGCGATGGAGCAGTTGGCGGGTCAGATTGCCAGCGCAAAGATTCCGCTGTCACGAATGATCTCACCACAACTCTACTGGGTGATGTCCGCAAGCGAGTTTACACTCGACATCAACAATCCCGAAGAACCGAAGATTCTATGTGTCGGCAACAACCCCGACCGTCAGAACATTTATGGTGCTGCACTCGGCTTGTACAACAGCCGCATCGTGAAACTCATCAACAAGAAGGGACAACTCAAATCATCCGTTATCATTGACGAGTTACCAACTATCTATTTCAAAGGCTTGGATAATCTGATTGCTACGGCACGAAGCAACAAGGTTGCCGTCTGCTTGGGCTTTCAGGACTTCTCGCAGTTGGTTCGTGATTATGGAGACAAGGAGGCAAAGGTGGTTATCAATACCGTTGGTAATATCTTCAGCGGACAGGTCGTTGGCGAGACCGCCAAGACTTTATCCGAGCGTTTTGGAAAAGTGCTCCAAAAGCGCCAATCTATTTCCATCAACCGTCAGGATGTTTCTACGTCCATCAATACCCAGATGGACAGTCTCATCCCACCGAGCAAGATTAGCGGACTCACCCAAGGTATGTTTGTTGGATCTGTTTCCGACAACTTCACCGAGCGCATAGAGCAGAAGATCTTCCATGCCGAGATTGTCGTTGACACCGACAAGGTAAAGCGAGAAGAAAGCCATTATCAGCCTATCCCCATCATCAACGACTTCAAGGATGCCGATGGCAACGACTGCATGAAGCAAGCCATTCAGGACAACTACAATCGGATAAAGGAGGATGTCAAGCAGATAGTCAAGGATGAGCTGGGGCGTATCGCCAACGATGAGAACTTGAAGCACTTGATACAGAAGGCATAAATGCGCTTTTCACAGTTGCATAAATAGGTTTATCCTATTGCTTTTTTCCGCGAGTGCCAAGGATAATAGTTAAAAATGATTATAATATAGCTAATAATTAGTTATCAATTTTGATAATCAAAATATTTATCGTAATTTTGCACACAAATAAAAATAACATGGCTGAATAATATATGAACATAACAAGTGAAGACGAGGCTTTGTTGGAACTGTTCGAAAATGGAAAGACATCTGACAAGAAGTATAAAAGACTTCCTATAGCCGCAATCAAGGGTTATGTTAAGGCTGTCAACAAAATGAGAGCTGCAACAAGAATTGAAGACATTATGCGTGATCATGGCTTGCGCTACGAAAGATTGCACGGAGACAGAAAAGATCAAGAATCCGTAAGATGCAATGATGTCTGGCGATTGATTTTCCAAAGCTCTCCTGCCAATGGCAGTATTATCATTACCGAAATAGAATTAATTGAAATATCACATCATTATGACTAAGTTTAGTTTCAATCAGGCAGTCCCATTTGAGGCAACTCATGTGGGCGAGGTGATTAAGGACGAATTGTCTGCTCGTAATATGAAGCAGAGCGAATTGTCCGAACTCACAGGCATACAGAAATCCATTCTGAATGATGTCATAAAAGGTAAACGTTCTCTGACACCTGAAATGGCATTGTTGTTGGAAAACGCTCTCGGCATTTCTGCGACATATCTCATGAACATCCAGACGCAATACGAATTGGATTGCGCCAAACAGAGCGAAAGGGTTGTGTTGCAGACTAAAATGCTTGAGATTTGGAATGTACTCAAAGACCAAGTATCAATTCCCTTTTTCAGAAAACTTGGTATCGTTAGAGGAAATATCATCGAGGATGTAAAACGCATCTTCGAGGTCTTTTCCGTGGATAACTTGGATGATTTCTTTGGTTTGAAGGCAGAAGAAATGGAACATTCTTATTACCGCAAGTCAGAAAAGGTGAAAACCAATCCCGTAGACATTCTGTCTTGGAAATATTATTGCTATCATCTCTCTAAAAATGATGATTCAACTTTATGCACATTTGACAAGGGGGCAGATACAGGGATACTGGCTAGAGAGCTGAACAATGTGTTTAAAGAAAACAAGAATACGGTGAACAAAACCCAAGAGGTTCTTAACAAGTATGGCATTCGTTTTCTTGTAGTCAATAAGGTTGGGCAAGTTCCTGTTGATGGAATGTCCTTTTGGATAGGAGATACACCAACGATTGTCATCACTGAGAGAATAGCTTCCATTGACAATTTTGCTTTCACCACTTTACATGAGGTCGGTCATGTATTCAAGCACCTTACCCAAAATGGTAAGGCAATGATTAATCTCATGGAGGACAAGAAGAACATCGAGGAGTCTGAGGCTGACGAGTTTGCTTTAAATGCGACCCTACCAAATGCTGACTGGAAAAAGTTCATGGCAAGGACTCGTGATGTTGTACCTTATAAAATAGCACCATATATTCAGACAGAAGCAGACAAACACGATGTCAATCCACAACTTCTGTTCGGACGCTATAAGCATGATATAGGTATATACAAGATAAAGAATTTCTTTGAAACGAAAATTCTATAACGATCCACAAAGCACCATTGGTTACACATTTCATAGCCAATGGTGCTTTGCATTTTCATCGCCTCATCCTTTCCAATTCATCATCCCTCCGCATTTTCTCATTCAACTTCTCCTGCATCTTGTCCAGAAAATAGGTGCGACTATAGTTCTTGCGTCTTCTGATGTCGGTATAGAAACGATAGCAGTCCTTGGCTTTGATACCAAAGAACTGGTACATGGCTTGCGCCAAGTCCTTGAACTTCACATCACCATCGTTCACGCTTCCCATTACGCAGATGCCATATACCATTTCTACAAGGTCAACGGCATTGCCAGTCCATTTCACTAATGGCTTTGATTCTGATGATACTGGCGGAGAGGCTTCTGAAGTGGATGTGGTCACATGAAGATGATATGTTGCTGTTACATGCTCTTGCATCCTTCGGACAAATGCAATTGCTTTGCGCACATACAAGCCTACGGTTCCCAAACAATCCTTTATATGGGGCATTGACAGATGAAAGTCAAGCTCGGTCTCTGCGTATGACAGTGCAAAGACCGCTTGCTTCACGTTGGTGCTGCATAAATCAACCACAACCTTGATAAACTCACGATATGAGTTCTCCAAAGCGTTACCACCTTTGTTCTTATGACCTGCATTCAGCAAGTTGAAAAAATCAGTCTCTATCAATATGTTGTATTCCATGTTGCTGTCTCTTTTATGGGTTTGTACTAATTTGATGTTTCTGTGCGCACATCAGTTATTAGTCCAATACCTATGCCATTCCAAGACAATCTAAACAATTGGATGATGATATTTCCTGATAATCAGCAACTTTATCAAGAGAATAAGATTTTCACGAGGAAATTGCAAGCAGAAATAGTGTAAGGAAAACCGGACACTCGTCCAATCTTCCTTACACGGTTCTTATACCGTTACAACTTGTTAGTAGGAATACCATACTCTTTCATACGGGCATAGAATGTAGTATGGCTCATTTCCAACATTTTTGCCGCATCACGCTTGATGCCATTGCATTGCTTCAAAGCCCACAAGATACGCTCTCGATTGATCTTGCGTTCTTGTTCATCAAAGTCCAAAGCCTCTTCTGTCAATGCCGATTGTGACAACTGCAAGTCCTCGACATCTATTATCTCATTCTCGCATAACAGCATAGCTCGCATGATACATGATTTCAACTCACGCACATTACCTGGCCATGTATGGCTTACAAGTGCCCTTTGCGCTTCCTTACTGATACATTTTATTTCTTTGTCCGTATGCCTATCATATAGTTTCAGGAAGAAGTTAGCTAATGGCATAATATCTTCCTTGCAATCCCGCAACCGTGGAATCTCAATAACCGCTTCGTGAAGTCGATAATACAGGTCGCTTCTGAATCGTCCTTCCCGAACTGCCTCTTGCAGGTTTTCGTTGGTGGCGGCAATAATGCGCACATCAGCCACTTTATCTTTTGTAGCTCCCAATGGTCGGTAGCTCTTGGATTGCAACACACGCAGCAGCATCGCCTGTACGTCTTTCGGCAGGTTGCCTATCTCGTCCAAGAACAGCGTACCTCCAGCAGCCAATTCAAAGTAACCTTTTCTTGCAGCGTCTGCACTTGTGAATGCACCTTTCTCATGTCCGAAGAGAGCGGAAACGGCAAGTTCCGCAGAAATCGTACCGCAATCTACTACCTCAAAAGGTTTGTCGGCTCTTTTGCTTTGCAGATGTATCTTTTCCGCTATATGTTCTTTGCCAGTTCCGTTGTCGCCCAATATCATAACAGCCATGTCGCTTTTAGCAAACAATTCTGCCATTTTGTATATACGGCGAAACTTCTCACTTTTGCGGTAAACAATCTTGTTATTCAACTCTACGAGTCGTTTCTGCTTGTCTATGATTTCTTCCAAACGTTCATAAACTACATCAAGCAACAATTTCTTCGGTATATAGTCTTCCGCTCCCAATTTCATAGTCCTCACGGCACTCATGCTTTCATCGTAAGATGTCATGATAATAAATGGATTCTGATAGCCGTTACTACGCATCCATTCCAACAGGTCGATGCCGTTATCATTCCCCAAGCGCATATCCGAAATGACAACATCCCATTCAGAGGATTCCCTCACAGCTTTCAGACCATCTCTGTAATTGTAGCATAAGATTGTTTTCCATCCCTTCGCCTCCAACTTCTTGCCCAACATATTGCAAAATGTAGGGCTGTCTTCAATGATTATTACTTTCTTCATGCTGTTACCTCCTCAATTTTCTTTTGTGCGGCTTTGATGATTGCCTCACCATGTGCGAAAACATCCTCAACCGCTTGGTTGATAACGTCGTCTGATGATGTAGAATCTTCAATCAGGTCAAAGAGATGGTTCAAAGACTCGTCAGATTGTACCATCATCCACGAGCTTCTTGCGTGGTGAATGGCATCGGACATTTTCTTGCGGTTCTCCTCTTGGGCTGCATTACGGATACTGCCCAATGTGTCAGTCATTTCCTTTACGAAATTCTCCAAAGTCTCTTTTTCATTGCCGTAGGTCAGCAACATAGAAAAGTCTATTTGTTTTTCTGCTATCTTGCCATTCACACACTTTCTTGCAGTGTTTATCAAATCCTTGTCAGACATCGGCTTGAACAGACAAGCGACAAATCCTGCATCAAGCAGTTCTTGCTCACTCACATTTGGTGCTGCTGTCATAACGACAACAGGAATGGTCTTGGAGTTACGCACGTTCACCATACGCATCATTTCCAGAATCTCGATACCATTCACTTCAGCCATCTTCAAATCCGTTATCAGCAGATCATAAGATTTTTTGCGCATCATATCCAATAAATCCGTGGCATTATTACAAGTGTCACATACAATGCCGTTTGATGCAAAAGCCTCACGAATGGTACTCAGTTGCACATGGCTATCATCAATGGCAATGACAGTAAACGAATCTTGTCGTTTCGTTCTATACTGGATTGGTTCCACATTCTGCTTTTCGGCTGCAGCCATAGGAAGACTAATGGTAAAAATACTTCCCAGCCCTTGGTGACTGGACACATCGATTTTTCCTTTCATCAGTGAAACGAGGTTCTTGACAATGGAAAGCCCCAAGCCAAATCCCGGTTGGGTGACCGCATTTCCCAATCTTGCAAATTCCTTGAAGATTTGTTTTTGTTGTTTGTCATCCAATCCTGTTCCTGTATCCTTAACCATTAGCATGAATACACCATTTTTATAGGTTGTGGACAATACAATCTCACCTTTTCCCGTATATTTGATGGCATTGGAAAGTAGATTGCGTCCTATTGTAAGCACCTTTTCCTTGTCTCCATTGACAACACCATCTGCCTTATTGCTGACGCTCAATTCCAGTTGCTTCTTCGCTGCAAAGGGCTCATACTCTATCTTTAATTGCTCGGCAATGTCCATCATACGGAAAGGGCGTTCCTTGACGGTCGCCTTTCCATTCGCTAATTTGGAGTAAACCAGAAAACTGTCAATCATAGAAGTCAAGCCTTTCGATGTGTCAACAATCAAGTCGGCATATCGTTTGCTTTCATCCGTAGCATCATCAAGTCCGCTAATCTTGCGAGCATAATCCTTGATGGCAGACAAGGGACTGCGCATCTCATGTGTTACTGTCAGCATCACCTTTCTTGTTTCTTCCTTGCTCTTACGTGTCTTGAATGCGAATCGCCATACCAATAGGAATAATACGAAAAACACCAATATCAGCAATCCTATCATCCCTATATAATAATAGGTATAATTTCCTTCCAAGTCTGCGATTTGTCGCTCACGAACTTTTATGCCTTTATCCACATTCTCATCAGCTATGCTGATTACTCTTTGCAACTGCTTATTGATACCTTCATTTCTATTTCCAAGACTATCCAATATCTCCACTACCTTACGGCTTTGCAGGTGATGTTTAGCAACAACCGTTTGGGTTAGGTTGGTGAGCATCTTTTCAGTTTGGGTTAAACGGTTGCCTGTTGTTACTGCATTTTCTTTCTTGCCGAACAATCTGCTGAAGAAACTGCGCTTCTTTGGCTTTGCCTGCTGTGGCATAGCTGAAAGTCTTTTGCTTTCAGTCTTATTCTGCTCTACAATTCTTGGAACTTCTGCGGTCAGCTTTTCTTGAGTGGCATTCAGATCCTGCATGGCATCCTTTATATCCAGAAGGAGCTGTTCCTTTTCTGCAAGAAGACGGCAGATCGTATCAGAATCTTCTTTCGGACAGATACCTGCGATGCCTTCAAGCATACTGTCCACTTCCAATCGAAGCGAATGATACTCATTTACATCTGTTGAGTCCCAATCCGCAACCATTTCACCAAGCAGTGACAATTCCGTTATGTGCAAGTTTAAGTCATGCACATTCTTTCGCCACTGATGCAATTCTGCATTTCTACACTCAATCTCATTTCTGTCGCGCCATTCAAATAGGCCGATAACAATGGTACATCCTACGATGACGATGGCAGTCATGATGCCTAAAGCCATCCATCTACAGATATGCCCGGTCTGTTCTTTGCGTTCCAT
>ERZ1023965.46-NODE-46-length-43231-cov-19.691796_pt1 | contig 43231 bp, 36 predicted proteins | sample MGYA00380428_ERZ1023965 | MGnify/ENA primary metagenome ERZ1023965 (study PRJEB33179, sample SAMN07449054) | human gut metagenome | biome: Human-gut; feature: Human associated habitat; material: Faeces | host: Homo sapiens | place: India:Kasaragod | collected...
GTATACTATGTCTTTGCACTGTTGTATACTATGTTACTACACTGCACACATTGGACGCCCGCAAGTAAAGACACAAACATTGTGATAGAAATAAACTATATAAATATCACAAAGTTACTGCTATTTTGTAGCGGCGAACCGTGTTCACCCGCTCGTGTGCAACGCACACAATTGCACGCATTGCGTACAAATTTGAATACACATTTTTCATCACATAAAAAAATATGTGTTTAAACAAATTCTATCATTAAGGCGGGCGCTCAATGAGCTCCCGTCTGAAATATAATCGCAATGCGTTGCACATAAATGTGCTTCCTTTTGCTCGTTATTTCAGACAGCGCTTTGCTCCCTTTTTCCGCCACCGGCGGCGGTCGCAAGACTACCCCTACAATTAAACAGTTAAATTCATATAAAATAAAAATTGCACCAATGCCTTTTCGGGCATCAATGCAATTCATTTATCTCAACTATCTTCTCGAAAGGTCTGCGGTGGCACACCGCCGACCATAATTTTCAATTTTCCATTTTACATTAACTACTAAATCCGCTCATAATGCCCGTAAGCATTACAACAAGCGGCATTGTTGCAAGTGAAAATACCGTAGTTGCGGCAACGATACTAACCGACAGCTCAACATCCTTGTTGAACTTTGTTGCAAACATAGTTGTTGTTGCGGCGGTAGGGGCTGATGTGGCGATTACGCAAGCCATGGTAATTATGGGTGTGACACGGCACAATGACATTACAACCGCTGTAATCATCGGCAAAGCAATCAGACGGACTGCCGAAGAAAAATATACACCCTTGTCAGTGAACGCCTTTTTAAAGTCAGCCTGTGAAAGGTAAAAACCGATAATAAGCATCGGGAGCGGAGTGTTCAGAACTGCAAGATATTCAACCGGTTGGCTGATTATGTACGGAAGCTTAAAACCTGTAATAAACAGGATAATTGCAAGAACAACACCGATAAGACCGGGGTTGAGTACAAGCTTTTTGAATGAAAGCTGTTTTTTGTCACCGCTCATTGAAACAAGTCCGTGCGTCCATACAAAAATGTTGAATACGGCAACAAAAATTGAGCCGTAAAACCAACCGTCATCACCGAGAATTGCCTTCTGGAGGGGCAAAGACATAAATGCACAGTTTGAATAGATTGTTGCAAAGCGGATAACAGCCTTACGGCTTTCATCTTTATCATGAAAAATCAGGTTACAGATAAGTATTGACACAGCGAAAACAAGTGCAGAGCAGGTAACGCAAATTATAAGTCCACCCAAAAGTTCAAACGAGAACTCCCGCTGAAAAGCAGAAATCATAACGCAGGGCGTCACAACATACAATACTATATCGGTCATGTGACGGGCGGAAAAATCGGTGATAATTTTCTTCTTACCGCAAATAAAACCGACTGCAATCAAAATGAACAGTACAAGCACCTGTTGTGCAATAATGACGAAATTCTCTCCCATAAATCATTCTTCTCTCTTAAATTAATTGCTATCATTTTAGCACAGTTGCAAGAGGTTTTCAAATGATGATGTGCTTTTTTTCGTTTTTTTTGACAGAAAAAACGACATAGTTCACAAATATGATTTAATAACATTGTGCATTTTAACTAACAGGAATTTTATTTTTTCGCAAATATGTATTAACCGCTGAATTTTTGTACAGTTTATTGACATTTTTTACTCTCAAATGTATAATATTTACAAAAGATAAAACTTTTATTTCTGCAATATTTTATTACTTTGAAAGAAGGATTTATTATGGCAACAACAAAGAAAACAACTGCAAAAACAGCCCCTGCAAAAACTGCTCCCGTTAAGGAAGAGCCTGTAAAAAAGACTGTTGCAAAGGCTGAGCCTGCTAAGACTGTTGCTGCAGCTGCAAAGAAGGCTGACCCCGCAAAGACAGAAACCGTAAAGGTTGAAACTGTTAAGAAAGCAGAACCCGTTAAAAAGGCTCCTGTTAAGAAAGTAGCTCCAAAGAAGGTTGCTCCAAAGAAGCCCGTTCCGGTTGAAACAAAGGTTAATTTCTTCGTAGAATATGCAGGCGCACAGGTTCCTGTTGAAGAAGTAATCAAAAATGTTAAGGCTACATACGGCAAGGATGCGAAGGAAATTTCAATCTATCTCAAGCCCGAAGAAAGCAAGGCATACTTTGTTGCCGACGGCAACGCAGAAGAGATGGATGTATTCTTCTGCTGATTGCAATAGATTTTGAATTTAAAACACAAGCTTTAAAGACCGCTCAAAAGAGCGGTCTTTTGTTGTTTTAAGATGAATGTTGCGAAAAATCGTATTGCGGATATTATCCGCCCCACGACCAAACAGTTAATTTCATATATAAAAAACGGTCGGGCGACAATGATTTGCATTTTGCAAACTGTCGCCCGACTTTAATTTTCAATTTTCAACTTTCAATTTTCCATACGCTCGGGCAATTTAACTCTCGCACTTGTAAAACTAACTTCTCGAGCGGGGAACGGCGGTTCGCCGTATTATCTGTCTTTCAAATCAACATATTCCTTGTTTTCGGAAATGCTCATATATGCAGGACGGATAATCTTACCGCAGTTGATAAGCTCCTCAAGTCTGTGTGCGCTCCAACCCGTAATACGAGCCGTTGCAAAAAGCGGAGTATAAAGCTCACACGGAATATCAAGAAGGCTGTAAAGAAGTCCGCTGTAAAAATCGACATTTGCGGCAACTCCCTTGTAGATTTTACGCTTTCTGCCGATAACCTTCGGAGCCAGTCTTTCAACTCTCTCATAAAGATCAAATTCATCATTGTGACCTTCGGCAAACGCAAGCTTTTTAACAGCACCGTGAAGAATCTGCTGACGGGGGTCGGAAATTGTATAAACTGCGTGTCCCATACCGTAGATAAGACCTTTTTTATCAAAAACCTGCTTGTCAAGGAGCTTTTCAAGATAATCTTCAAGAGCGTCCTCGTCCTCCCAGTCCTTAACATGCTTTTTGAGATCCTCAAACATATAGTAAACCTTAACATTTGCACCGCCGTGCTTAGGACCTTTGAGTGATGCAAGTGCCGCAGCTACTGCCGAGTATGTATCAGTACCCGAAGATGTTACAACATGTGTTGTAAATGTTGAGTTGTTACCGCCGCCGTGTTCCATATGGAGAATGAGCGCCATATCAAGAACCTTTGCCTCAAGCGGAGTATAGTGTCTGTCGGGACGAAGAAGCGACAGAATAACCTCGGCTGTTGACATTGTAGGCTCTGCACGGTGAATATAAAGACTGTTATCACGCTGATAGTGATTATATGCGTGATAGCCGTAAACCGACAAAAGAGGGAATACTGAGATAAGCTGTATACACTGTCTTAAAACATTGTCGATTGATGTATCGTTAGCATTCTTATCATAGCAGAAAAGTGTGAGAACACTTCTTGCAATTGAGTTCATCATATCGTTACTTGTGGCCTTGAGGATAACATCACGAACAAAGTGCTGAGGAAGAGTTCTGTACTGAACAAGAAGCTTCTTAAAGTCTTTAAGCTGCTCTTCGTTGGGCATATCGCCAAAGAGAAGAAGGTATGTAACCTCTTCAAAACCGAAACGGTCATCCTCAAGAATACCGTCAACGATATCCTTTACATTATAGCCCCTGTAACGAAGTTCACCCTCGCAAGGAACAAGCTTTCCGTCAACAAGCTTATTCTGTGTGATTGTAGAAATATCTGTAAGACCTGTGAGAACACCCTTACCGTCAAGGTCACGCAAACCTCTTTTTACATTGTACTTACTGTATAAATCTGTATCAATAACGGAGTTATGCGTCATTTTCTGAGCCAGAGCATGAATCTGCGGTGTAACATCCGAATACTCGCTGTTTGTCATAAAAAACACTCCCTTTTAAAATTCACAATAAATTGAAACTATATTTTATATATTATAGCACATTTTTAAAAAAAAGAAAAGGTACAATTCTTGCAGAAGTGTCATAACGATTTTAAACCTTATATGTAGAATTTGCATAACTTTCTGTCTTTTTATTCATCATTATGCAATTTTCGGAATGTTTATTTATAAATGAAGTATAATTTTGACGGATATAAATCTGCAATCCGTCATTTGAGGGTTTAGGGCAGAAAAATACGGAGCAGGAAAAACCTGCTCCGTAAAAAACAACATTATTTTATTACTTGAGATATGCGCCGTTAGTGCCGATCTGACCGTCAATTCCGGTGAAACCGTCTGCACAGCAAACATAAACTCTCATATTAGCCTTACCAACAGAAGATACTGTAAGTGTGCCGTCTGTAACATTCTTAACATCGCCTGTAACCGCATCAATATACTTGCCGTTAGGAAGGTTCTGGAATGTAGCACCGCCTGAGATAGTTACACAAGCAAGGCTGTCTGTAGCGCCCTGTGTGTAACGGCGAATGAATGCCATATTACCGTCAACATAAGTATTGCTTCTTGTATACTGACCCTTCTGAAGTGCAGGAACTGCTCTTCTGATTCTGTTGAGCTGCTGAATATGAACAGCGAGAGGTGCTTCAAGTGTGCTTGCAACAGCACCGCTTGCATTAGTATATGTACCAAAGTCTGTAGCTGTTACATCGCCCTCGAGGTAGTCACCGAAGTATGCACGACCTGTTGTTGAAAGAGGTGCGTTAGGACCTACGTCCATAGGAACACCCTTCTGGAACTCAAGCTCAGAACCGTAGTAAAGACACGGAATACCACGGAAAGTAAAGAGCACATCAAGGTTCTCAGCCCATGCCTGTGTACCGCCGTCATAACGACTGTTCATATCAGGACCGTAGTCGTGAGAATCAACATATGTTACATTCCATGATGCGTCATTGTAGTACGGATCTTCTTGACAAGCACGGGTAAATGCGTTGCTTGCATTTGAGAAGTTCCAATGCATCGGGAAGTCGATTACGCTTGTGCCGTTTGACTTGCTGTAATCAGGTGTGTGATATTTAAGACCATCAAGATAAACATTATCAGATGTGGGCTGATTTGCTGTAGTTGCGTTGCTGTCATAGTGTTTAAGTGTAAGATCAATGTTTGCAGCCTGATCATTTGTAAATGAATTAATGTACTGGCTGTCTGATTCAGCCCATGTATAGAACGGAGCTGAAATTGCAGGAATGTTGTGGTTCCAGAATTCACTTACACGAGTACAAACCTCACCAAAGATGAAGAAGTTTTTACCGCCTGTCTTGAGCCATGACGGGAAGAAATACTGGTTAAGTGTAAGTCTTGAAACGTGCTTTTCAGTATCAAGTCTGAAAGCGTCAACACCCATGTTGATATAGTTGTTATAAGCTTCGTTAAGGTAATCTGCAACTTTAGGATTCTCTGTGTTGATATCAACGCAGTCACCGGCAATCTGACCTGTCTGAACAGTCGGGCTTTCCCAGCTGAGGTCTTTAAAGTGGTGATAGTAGTTTTCCGTGTCGTGATTACCGGAGTCAAGCTCCTTAGTATCCTTCATGATATTAAGTCTTGCGGCATACTGATCGCCGGGATCAAGTTCATCGTAGTTCGGGAATGTTTTAGCAAAGTCGCTTCCCTCAATAACCTTCATGCAATCTACAGAAGCAAGATCCTGAATCGAGTCGTACTCCTTTTTAAACATAGGAGCAAGAGTTGCCTCACCGAAGTTACCTGAATGGTTAACTACGATATCCTGAACAATCTTGATGCCCTTTTCATGAGCGGCATCAATAAGATCCTGATATGTAGCGCCGTCGCTCTCATAACGAACATCAACTGTTGAGAAGTCCATTGCATGGTAGCCGTGGTAATCGTAGCCTGACGCATTTGTTACAACAGGAGTAATCCAGATTGCGCTGAATCCGAGAGCCTTGATGTAGTCAAGCTTGTCGATAAGACCTTTGAAGTCGCCGCGCCATGCGGGATCGCTGTCGGGGTTGTTTGCCTGTGAGTCGTCCCAGCAATGAACATTGTTACCTGTGTCACCGTCATAGAAACGGGTTGTGATTACAAAATAAATTGTGTCTTCACGCATGTCAACACGGTCAAATGCCTGCATATCTTCAGGATTTTTACTTGACCATCTCTTATTTTTGTACCACCACTCACCTGTGTTTCTTGTGAGTTCCGCAGACTGCTTTCCGTTTGTAACAAACATCATATTGATTTTTGTTACATCGTTGAAAGTGTACTTGTAGTAGTTGTTTCCCTCGGAAGTCATCTTAACACCGGGGTACTCCGTGCTGATGTTTTTCGGAAGACTGTTCCAATAATAGATTGTGGGCGTGCCTTCCTCACAGTAGTAATGTACTGTGATTGTGCTTGATGCCGAAGTGTCGTTATCGTCATCTGTATTAGCCGCACTTACGGACATAACAGATACCGTGCAAATTACGCAAATCGACAAAATCAAAGCAAGCAATTTTTTGATTTTTGCCATAGATTTTCCTCCTTTTGTTATACTTTGTACAACATAACATACAATTATATTATAATTTAGACAGCTTCATATATTTTTCTATTAAAGAATTATTACAACTTTGATGCCGCCAAAGATTAAGCCCTCAATTTGGCTATTATATACAAAAAGGAGCGACAGATTCTGTTTTTTCAACTCTTTTAAAGTGTTAAGTCAAATCTGACGCTCCGTTAAATTATATTTTATATTTTCAAGCTTATATTAGGTTCAAACTTTGTGCGACTATTGCTTTAAAACGAATTTATCAAGTGTGTTTGCAATACCGTCATTATCGTTTGATTCGCAGATGTAATCGGCAATCTTCTTTACATCGGTTTCGGCATTACCCATTGCAACGCCGAAGCCTGCATAACCTATCATTGTCATATCGTTGTAGTTGTCGCCGAAAGCGGCAAGCTCTTCCCTTTTAATCTTGAGTTTATCAAGCAAAAGCGGAAGCATTGAGCCTTTTGTAACACCAAACGGCATAATTTCAAGAAAATAAGGTGCACTTTTATATACATCGAGCAAGCCGTCATAACGGTCTGCAAGAATTTTCTGATACTTATCAAGCTCATCGGGTTCGCCTGCAAGAAGAATTTTGTTGATATCAAATCTTACAGATGAGATAAAATCATCAACAACAACCATTTCGGCTTTGATAATATCCCTTTCAACATAGGTATAGTCATTAACCTTATTATCCGAGATGATTCGCCTGTCATCGTATGTGTTGATTGTAATGTTTGAATCCTTCAAAACATTCACGATGTCGGGAAGATATTCAAGCGGAAACAGCTTGCTCACCATAGTTTCGCCTGTTTCGCAATTGATAATCCTGCCGCCGTTGAAAGCCATAATAAAACCGCCGAAACGGTCAAGCATAAGGTCTTTTGCTATCGGCATAATTCCTACGGGATGTCTGCCTGACGCAAGAATAATTTTCTTGCCCTGCTTCTGCGCCTCCATAAGAGCATATCTTGTACGGGGAGTAATCTCCTTTTGGGAGTTTGTCAGCGTACCGTCAATATCAAGCGCTATTAATTTGTAATCCATGAAACCACCCTTAACATATCAATTTCTAAACACAATCAGTATGTTACGGTCAAATTTGACCGTATAAAATATACCACAAATCGCCCAAAAATGCAACTGAAAAGCCGATTTTAGCCCATATAAAAGCTATTTTCACCATTTTTCCGCTTTGTCTTTTTCGCCAACAAAAAACGGACGAAAAGAGAATTTTCCTTTCGTCCGAAATTAAATATATTCAGCTTTTATTTATTCTTCCGATTTTGTATCGTTGTCGGATTCAGCCTTTTGCTGTAATTTTTCCTTCTGCAAACGGTCTATAATTTCGTTGATGTCGCTGTCCTTCGGTGATTTGTCATGTCCCGTAAGTATGCGGATTATAACGACAAGCTCGTCAATGAATATCAGCAGCAGCGCCGCAATAAAAATCAGCAGTCCCCACGGTGAGAAGAAAAGGTTATACAGAGTGTCAATGAATCCGAGCTTGCACACCATAATATAAAGCACATCTTCGGTTGAAATTTCAGGGTCGGGAGCATCGTTTGCAATGCCCTTTGTCTGTAGCTTATATGTGCCGTCAGAGGTTTTATACGGTGCAACTACAACCTTATGAGTCACGAGAAGTCCCTCGGTCTGCCCACTGCCGCGATAAGTAATAATATCGCCGAGCTTGAGGGCGGTCGGATTGTCAACGCTCTTTCCGAGAATAACATCGCCGATCATAAGCTCGGGTTCCATACTGCCCGTTGAAACTCGAAGCACGGAATATCCGAAAAGCGAAGGTGTTTTTCCGTTCACCTTTGAACCCATAAACACAATTACGGTCAGCACAAGTATTGCAAGCACTCCCCAGCAAATTATATTTTTAATTATCCGCAGGGTTTTGCGGAGCTTTGATTCATGCCTTTTCTTTATTCCATTTTTTGATTTGGGGTGTTCGGTTGTTACAGATGTCACTTCAACCGCATTTTCAAAATCGTTATTTTTATCCATAAATTCCTCCACGGTGTGCCACCATTCTCAGTTTGTGAAGACAGTTTGTCAAATTCAAAACATATTTCGCCCGAGCGTTGTTTTGTGGTTTGCGTAATTATTCGTGGCGGTGTGCCACCGCTCTCAGTTCGTGCAGTAGGGGCGGTCATTGGCCGCCCGCCTTGATGAAATTATTTGTTTATCCACATAGCTTTTGATATGCTAAAAGTAGTGTATAATATGTTCATACACTTATGTTTTGATATAGCATAAATCATGCATCCAAATTTGCACGAAATTGCGTGCAATCGTGTTCAATGCACACGAACCGGAGACCTGACACAAACTATTTGTTTATTAACACATTATTTTATATAACAAAAATGCGTATATGTTCGTTTTGGTTTTACAACCAAAACGATTGGCGAACACGGTTCTCCGCTACAGTATAACAATTACATTGTGGCATTTATAAAATATGTTTTACATATAATTTGTGCGGTTACTTGCGGGCGTCCGATGAACGCCCCTACAGAATAACAACAACTTTGCAACATTTATCGGATTTTGTTGCAAATACTATATATTTTTTCTACCCTTGCTTACGGGCGGATTTTATTCTCTGCTACCGATTATAAATTATAATAAAAAAGGGCTGTAAAAACAACCCTTTTGTAAATTTAAAAATCTAAAATTTTAAAGCGAGATTTGCATATCGCCAAGTGAATATACAGCGTCGTTTTGTGTATCGTTTTTGATATACCAATACACCTTTGTAACAACAGGATCGCTGTCGGCGGTGCCCTTGCCTTCAATCTTCATATTCGTAACAATCGGAATATACGAGCTTTTAACCGGTTTTTTACTTACGGTAAGATTGCATTTTGCCGTTATTTTATCACCGTACGCACCCGTAGATGTAACAGTAACAGTAGTCGTGCCTGCCTTATTGGCAGTAACCTTACCGTCATTCGTAACTGTTGCGACATTGGGGTTTGACGATGTGTAAGTCACTGTACCCTGTGCCTTTGCGCTTAAATCAAATGTCTCACCTACTACAGCTTCTGCTCTTGAATAAAAACTTGAAATTCCGGCAGACGGATCTGAATGTTTCATAGTTGTAAATTTTATCTTTTCTTTTTCTTCAAAAAAAACATAAGTATTATTCTGATCTGTAATTTGTAAATCAAAACCGAACCATTCTTTAGAATTACCATTATCATGCCAGAGCTTCGCGTGGTCGTGTTCTGTAGGAATTGTAACATATGATATATTATAATCTACATTATCATAATTAACAGACTTACCTTCAATGTATCCGTTAAGATCTGTATCAGAAATAGAGTCAGTTCCATTCTTCCAAGTGTGCATAGTGTATATCGTAGGGTCAGTAACATTAGTAGCTATATACAAATTCTTCTCATTCACATTACTCGGTGTCTTGGTAACATATGATGTTGTTTGTGAATCGGAGGTAAATCTCCTGTAGGTTCTGAGGGGACTGTTCACACCGACAGAAAGGGTGTTAGTATCCGAATTATTAAGGAACAAAGAAATTGACTGCGGTGTATTTCCCGTGTTCGTTACCTCGGTACAGAAATATTTAGTTTCATGGGCGGAAACAGTTGTCGGAGTTTTAAAATTAAACGGATCAGTACTATACTCACTGCCGTCAGGTTTTGAAGCATCATAAGTAACAGCAGTAATATCTTTTCCGTTGGTCACATTGTAATCTCCGTTCCAGGAGAGGGAGTCGCCCTGTAGCACTCCAGGACGATTAAACCACGAAAAAGTCGCAGTTGTTCCACACAACAAACACAGTACAAGTCCGAGTACAATAACAAGTGTAAATTTAGATTTCTTCATGGTTTCACCTCCGTTGAATTACAATTTATTTTGCAGATTTACTGCCAGTTACCCGTCCCATCTCCGGTTGCATAGTAGGTTGTCTTTGTGCCTCTGTAATCTGTATTCCAACTATTCCAAACCTCATTATCATTATTAGGATTTATACGCTGAATTTTAAACGAGGTTGCATTAGAAGGTATATCCTTCCATGTCCAATTGGTTTGATCTTTAGTCGAACTAAGATCATAATAACTTCCGTCAGGTAATACAAGTCTCATTTTGGGAGTTGAGTTTGATATCCATTTACTACTAGCAGTTTTATCAGTACTGTCGTCCAGAGTTATATCAATATGAGTAACAGGTGTCGGAACGTACTCTTCAAGTTCTTTAGGTGAGCCAGTCTTAAAGAGGTATGTCTTGCCGATTTCACCCTCAAGTCCACTACCGCTTGGATACTGAGCGCCATTATCGTTGTTTACAATAACTCTGAATTTACCTGTATCAGAAGTATCAAATCCAAATTTATAATAGCCTGTAATAGAATCATATTTTGCTTCAGTGCCTGACCATGTTTCACTGTACAGTATTTTCGAATTAGATGATGAATAAACATATGCTTTATAAATGCTGAATCCGTTTCTGGATTCAAAATAGATTGTTGTTGTTGACTTAGTAGTCTCCAACTCAAACTTAGCATACAGAGTGATTCCCTTGCCAACTTTGAAGGTTTTACTTGACTCTTCGTTTTTTTCAGTGAAATACGGTTTACTACAATTCTCGTCCGTATACCAACCGACAAACTTGTAACCGTTATTGGCAATTGCCTCAACTGTTACATTTTCGCCCTCCATAACAGGTTTAGATGAAATTTTATCGGCTTTTTCGTTGCCAACCTGTACAGTACCGGCTGTATCAACATTATCGTTGTTGTACATCGCTTTGGCTTCTACCTTACACAAAGCCTTAAATCTTGCGTAAAGGGTTTTTGGATTGGTAATCGTCGTTTCGTATTTGTAGTAATTTCCATTGCTGTCATAATCACAATCTTCGGGTTTAACTACAGGCTCTATATCAGTTGTTTTATCAAACCAACCGATGAAAGCATAATTTTCCACAGGTTGAGCGTAGAATGTTGCAGTACCGTTATGATTTACCTTTGTGCTAACTTCTGATTTATATGTACTGTTGTCAAAAGATACCTTACCGCCTGTAGGATCAGGACTTGATGTTCCGTACTGTGCTTTGGCAAACACATCATACACATTGATATTAAATCTTGCATAAAGAGTTTTTGAATCGGTAACAGAACTCATCGGATATTCCGGATTATTACTCACCGCTTCGCCTGTACAGTCAGCATCGTAGTACCAACCAGCAAATGTATAGCCTTCTTCTGCAACAGCTTTATATACGACCGTGCTACCCTTTAAAGCAGACAAATTACATGAAGAAGATGTTGTACTTGAACTTACAGTTTTTTCGCCACACGTAATGCTTACTTTGCCGCCGTTGATATTATCAAACAGTCTGCTACCGTCATATGTTTTTGCATAAGCTTTGAATTCGTACACTTCGGTAAAGTTGGCTCTAAAGTCATAGTTTCCACTCTTTGATGGGGTGAAATATCCGTTTTCGTCAATACCTTGTACCGCATCACCGTTACTGTCAGTCCAACCCGTAAAAGCAAAACCTGGATTGGCTGTTGCACTCAACTGAATCTTCGTCATAGGTGTTACATTTACTGTACTTTTATCTAAATCGTTATATTTAATCGAAGCTGTGCCGTGGCTTTTATCATCAACGGTAACAGTAATAGTAGCAGGTGGGTCCCAATAACCTGTTGTAGCAGAAGTAACAACAAAAAGCGTTGAATTGCCTCTGTTAGGAGCAGGAATTTCATATTTTGTACCGTTATTTGTAAAAGAAAAAGTCATGTCGTCTGCCTTTTCCTTTGCAATATAACCGACCCATTTTTTAATGTCAGCAGTAAATGGCATTCTAACTTTACTGTTAGTGTCACCTTGATTCGGAACCATATATACACTTAAATCATTGTCTGTATCAGGGAGCACATCGGCGGCTTGGCTTGAAACACTGATTTCAACCACTTCGCCCCATGTACCGTATCCGACATTACTGTTATGATCGCCATAGGCAGTATAGGACTTACTTTCGCCTGAGTTGAGCGACTTCATATTAGTAGTCCAAGTAACACCTTCCGAGGTGAACTTAACTATTGTATCGCCAGCGACGGGTTTATAAGCACAGGAATATGTATGCGACTTCGCATCAAACTTCATCGTTACAGGATCTTCGCTACCCTGCTGAAATGTTACACCCTTTGTCCAATTTTTTGTAGTTTTATTAACGGTACGGTCAACAAAATACACTTTATTGCCTTTTTTGTTCTGAGTTACAATATTAACATTAGTTATTGAAACAGTTTTACCGGCATATTCAGTAGTCGCCTTATCATCCTGAAGCCACACTTTAATATTTATTGTTTTACTGCTTCCTTTATCAACACTAAACAACTCGGTTGGTACAATATCGGAATTAACAAGAAAATCGCTAAAAGCATAAACCTTCTCAGAGGCTTTATCACCATTTACTTTACTGACAACATTTTCAGTACTTGCCTCAGAACCGCATACAACCGTTTTCTGAGTATCGGTATCGGTAATTGCCATTCTTACAAGGTTTCCTGAAACATCTTCATCACCTATAGTTATCTTAGGTACTTTATCAAGATAAAACTCTGCATGATCCGCGTTAAAGGTTTTATCAACCTTCACATTAAATGAAAAGTCAATATAATTAACATTCTTATCATTTACATCCGCACATCTGTATGACTTAGCATCGAATTCAGAAGCACCTGATTTCTTTATCGGGAAAAATATATTTTCACCGTCAGCACTTGAAGCCGAAGCAAGATGCACTCCACCCGCAGCACGGAAATATTTAGTCAAGTCAATGGGTATGCCTAAATAACCATTATCACTGCCAATATCGGCATTAGTATAAACATAGTTATCGATTTTTGCGCCCTCAGCTTTAATTGTGATTGTTGAAATAGTTTCAACCCAAGCCGAAACGGACACAACCGATATGGCAAGTACTTCAACAAGTGCCACCATAGTGAGTATAAAACCTTTTCTTGTTTTTTTATTCTTGCCAAATGCAAGTCTGTTTTTCAAATACTCCCTTAAAAGAGCAAGTCTTTCTCTCATCGTGACACCTCCTTAATGTGTTAATCAATTACCAATTTCCTGCTTTTATGATTTTGCCAGACCCTTCATTTACCAAATCATAGGATATGATATATTCGTTAGAACCCGCACTCTCAGTAAATGTATGCTGAATTTTTTCAGGCACTTCATAATTCCTTATTATTGTATTATCTTTTGCAGGATCATACAAATCAAATCGTACAAGCTTCGAACCGCTTTTGACGCTTGTCTTTGACAGCACGCACTTATCTCCGCCACCCTGCGGTTTCATTTCATAAGCGGTTTCTGTACCGTTTGAATCTTTAAATACGGCTTTTAGTACCAAAACATTCTGACTAAGCAGATTTCTCAGACCTCCGCCGCCGTTATACGAATTATAATCATTTAACCATACATTGTTATAAATTTGAATATCCGCTCTCGCGTAGGTTTCTCCGGTTGTCGGCAGTTGTTCGGTTGTAGTCGGTTCAACACTGCCGCCGGAACTGTTGGGATACTTTGTACCCCAATATCCGATACAGGGGGCAACATTTTCAGCAACAGTAGTGGTACTGCCGTAACCGTTACCGTGTACGGCATAATAGGTATTTTCTTTATTTCCGGTTGCAGTTCCGTTATCTGTGCGGTATGTCTGAAGACCGTTATCATTTATTTGATGTGACCATTTATTTGCATTTTTACCCTTGTCATCATCTTTACGCGCATCAATCCATGTATTTACTTTAGCTGTTGTATGCCATACATTATATATTCTGCCTACCTCAACCTCATTTTGTCCGTCAAGCTTAATTTTCTCTTTTACTTTACTATATCGCATAAAAGATATGTTTGTTATTTTATCCTTTGGCAGATAAGCTATCCATTCAATAGGCTGTGGTTTTCCCTCAGCATTAACCTTAGTCTTTGACGCACTCATTACTACTGACTTTGGATTTTCAAAGTTTTCGTCATAATAGGTCATAACAAGGAAACATCCGGCATCGCCAACCCACCTGAGTTCCGTATTTTCGTCTTTGTCAGTATCACCTTTTGTTTTATCTACAAAAGTAACATATTCCATATCTTTCCAGTTACTTTCAAGTTCAACTGTAATTGACACATTCTGACCCTCGTAAGCGTCACAGTTCTCTCCGGTTGCCTCAAGCCACGCAACCATTGTTATGTTTTGGGATTTAAGACCGTCAAGAGTAAAAAGAGGAGCACCTGTGCCGAAATAGTAGTCTGAAAATGACCTGCCCTTTGCTTTTGCGGTTGTCGCCGAGCCGAGCGAATTAACAGAACTTACTGCCTGACATTCGTCAGCGTAGTTGTCGATAATTGCAGTAGGGTCAATAAGGGTTGAAGCTTCTGCACTGTTTCTGATGAATGCAATCCTTATTGGGCAAGGATTCTGATATGCCAGATATGACGATGGTCTATTGCCGTCAACAGTAATATGTGTTGCACCGTCATACACTTCATCTTTCTTTGTCTTCCTATTATATACCTGAACTTTGTAATTTTTTACATATACTTCAACCTTACCGCCTGTTTGACCTGTAAGGGTAAAATCACTGTATATGTATCCGTTATTTTTATCTCCTACTGTGCCTTCACGAAATTTCATTTCGCTCGTGTCAACGCTTTTTCCTTCATCGCCGTATCCGCGATCTACAGGGAAAAACATATTACGACCGTCAACACTTGACGCTTCTTTCAGCATTGCATTTTGTACGGTGATTGTATTTCTGATTTCCTCACCCTTATTAACTCTCATTCCGGCAGCAGAATCAAGAGTAAAGGGGTCTGAATCAATAGTTGCCGTATCTCTTATTGTGAACCACGAAAAGGTAGATACTGCGAAAATACTTAAAACAAGAAAAAGAGCAACATATGAAGTCGTGACCTTTTTTGTGTTATTCAGTCTTGAGTCAACTAAACCGTTGAGATAGTTGCAAAACTTATCTTTCAACTTCATCAAAAGTTCCCCTTTCCTACCTTAAATAAAATCAACTTTTTTTTGTCAATACAAGATTAACCTTAAAATTTCCGTTTACAAGAGCAAGTCTTGCCTCTGGGTCTTCGCCCTCAATCCACATATTACAGGTTACCATAGCACCGTAGTATTGATCGGTATCTGAGGACTTTGTAAGTTTTGCAATTTCTTTGTTTTCACCAAACTCATAGGTGAATTTTCCGTCAGCAAAACCTTTATTATTCACAACAAACGCATTATCGCCAGTAGTACTACTGACTGTTTTCTTTTCTTTTTGTTGGTTATAGTATACATGACTGTACGAATCTCCGCTTTCCACATTGTCTGACAAAGTGTAATCGTCACCATTCTGCTCCAACAAGATATTCGGAGCCGGCAACCACAGGAGTTTTTTTGCAGGAGTAGCGGGTTTATAGTCAACAACCGAGAATCTTACTGCACCAACTACGGAATCTCTTGAAAAATTACCGTACTTGCTTTTATTTATAATGCCCGTACCGTCCGAAGTTTTGAGTTGAGGAGCAACCGGTTTTATTGTTGATTTTTGGCCTATTGATATATTATACTGCGATTTTGAACGAATGTAAAGGTCAAATGACAAATAATGCTGATTTGCATCAGCTGGACTCCAAGCTGTAGTTGTGTCAACTTGAGCTTTACCGCTTGTTTGAATCAAAGCCGGTTTGCTAAAATATGTGCCGTCACCGGTTATTTCGGTCAACTGAAGTTTCTCAAGAAATGGGTAATTAGTTTTATCAAGCTTAATATTACCCGTTGTATATTCTGTGTCTTTAGGAGCCGGATCGTTATGCTTAACAACAGCAATTTCAATACCGTCAGGTGCCTGACACTCAACATTTATACCGTCGGCATCAGCTGAACTCTTATCCGTAAACCACGCCTGAATGCCGCAAAAGCCGGCAAGTGCAACAGCGAACAGAACTATTAAATTTTTAGCAATCATTCTGCCCGTTTTTCTGTTGGGCGCAGTAGAGTTTTTCATTTTTGCCCCTTATTCTTTACCAAAGTAAACTGAAACAAATCCGTTTGCTTTCAGAGTTTTGTTATGTAAAACAGTTGTTTTTCTTTTGGTTGCATCTCTTACAATGTTTTCAAAATTCATCACAAACGGTCTGTCAACACCGGAGAATGTAATTACAATCGGCAGATTGCTCATACCTTTCAGCATTGAACACAAATCGTTAAATGCAACAGTAAGATCTGCCTGCTTTTTATAAACATTATATACGCTTGCGCCGCTCTGTGAAAAGCCTGCAAGCACAACACCCTTTTTACTTCTGCATATGCAAAGAGATCTTACGCTTTTCTGTGCGTTTATAAGCTCGTCTGCGATTGAAAGCTTGCCGAATTTTGCAAGCTCTTCGGCATATTTTGAAACAACTGCAACACTGCCGAAGCCGTAGTCACGAACGAACAAATCGCCTGTATCCTTGACAGATTTAATTTCATCCTTAGCAAGGCTGATTTTTTCGCTTGCTTTCTTTTCGGCTTTGCGAATTTCAGCCTGAGCCTCTTTTTTAACCTCGGCAACCTTGGCTTTCATACGCTTTTCACAAGCTTTTTCTGCAAGCTCAACCTTTTTGTCAACCGACTTATAAGCCTTTTTAAGCTCAGAAGCGTGAGCGGCATTGCTTGCGGCTGATGATTTAAGGTTGGCTTCCTTAATTTCAACAAGTTCCTTCTTGTGAGTTTCTTCTTTATCTGCAAGCTCTTTAAGATGCTTTTGCTCGGTTTCATTTGCCCTTGCGGCAAAATCCGCATTAAGCTTGGCAACATAATCATTATGTTCAGCCTCTGCATCGTTGAATTTATGGTTAAGCGATTCAACCTCTGCCGAATGAGCATCGTTCATCTGCTGTTTTTCTTCAGCAAAATCAGATTTCATTTTATTGACTGTGTCCCTGTGCTGATCACGCTCATTCTGAAGTGTTTCCGTAAGATTTTCATTTTTCTCGGTTAGGTCGGTAATCCTGCGGTTATCCTCTTCAATCTGCGCATGGCACTTTTCAAGGCTCTGTGTAAGAGCGGCAATCTTTGCAAGCTGCTCGGCAACCTGAGTTTCAAGCTCTGCAATATGAGCCTTCTGCTCAGCGATAACAGTTTCCTGCTCTTTCACCTTTGTCTGCAAACGAGCATTCTCCTGCACAAGCACGAGAATTCTGTCATTTAATTCTACTATTTTTTTATTGAGTGTGTCAATAGTCTGATTGAGTTCATCAATCGTTTTATTCAACTCTTCAATAGTATCTTTTAACTGCTGGTTTTCTTCCTCAAGCTCGGCAATCCTCTTTTCTGCCTCCATCAACTTGAGTTTTGTCTGCTGAAGCTCTTTCTTAACCTCTTCAAGTTGGTCTTCAAGAGCAGAAACCCTGCCCTTAAGGGTGAGAATCTGCTGTTCTTTCTGATCAATTATAACCTTTAAATTCTTGATTTCATTCGTGAGGTCAAGAATTTTCTTTTCGCGTTCACGGATTTCACGAAGGCGGATTTCCATCTCCTCTTTACGAACAGCATCAAGCTGTGCCTTCATAACTGCCTCGCGGGTCTTCTGCGGCTTTGATTCTTCCTCGGCAATTCGTGCATTTTCAGCGTCGTACTGTTCCTTAAGGATTGAACGAAGTGCCGGGTTTGTAGCAATAGACATCATAAAATGCTGGAATCCCATCGCAAAGTAAACATCCTGCTGAACAGTATCTGTCATTTTGCCGTTGTATTCCTCGCTTACAACCTCAAAGCCTTTACGCTTGTAGCTGTCGAGAAAGTTCCACAGCTCAACCACTTTTTTAAAGTTGGGGTTCTTTTTGAGAAGGTTGGTCTGCGTGAGCGGAGGACGAACCTCAGGCTCTTTTGAGATTTCCTTAATCAACTGAGTGTTTAAAAACTCATTAAGGGTTGTTCTGATTCTTCTGATTCGGTCAAAGTCCGAAAGCTGAGAAACATCAAGAACATCAAGGTCATCTGCAAGAGTTTCGTGAGATTCATTTATATAGTTAAGATTAAAATCTACTTTTTTCTCATTAAAATCAATGTGGCGAACCATAGAAATTTTATTATAGCTGTCGTTCGGCACATCTTTCATTTTTGAATATTTATCGTCAACAAAATGAAGCGCTTTGCGAATCAGCGTCATAAGCACACGGTTTTCATAAATAGCAAAGCTTTCCTCACGCTCAATTGTGAGGATTTTGTTAGGCGTTACCATATCACCCTCAACCTTGGCAATAAAGTTAGTGTGCTGCGAAAGGTGCTTAACCGACTCGGGGCCAATCTTTTTTGCAAGCTCAACTCTAACAACATTGTCAACCTGCTTAATAAAGCGGCGCTGTTCGTCTATTGCTTTCTGAATGTACGGAAGTGTTTCCTCAATGGCAACAACCCACTCCATATCAATTACCTTTTCGTTGGTCTTACCGTCGAGCTTATCCTCGCCCTTATCGCCGTCCTTAAGGCCTTCTGTTATGTAATTGTAAGTAAAATCATTTTTCAGAATGTCCTGCATATACATATATGCTCTGAAATATTTACCAAAATCAGCCATTGATTTTTCTCCAATCAGATAGTTTTACCGTTTATAAAAGGCGCAAAGTCCTTTCACCAAGCAAAGGGCGAACAGAGTTCGCCCTGAATTGCTAAAATTATACAAGCTTCTTGAGCATACGGAGATAATCCTTGCTCTCAGTCATATTTTCTTCGCCGAAAAGCTCGTCAATATACGCACAAAGGCCATCTATTTCATCACGAATGTATGAAAGATTGAGTGACTCAAATTTTCTAAATACCTTGCGGGCAAGAACATAGTCAAGACCGTCAAGCTCTGTACCGCCTGTTCCGACATAAGCAGGAACAAAGTCACGAAGCTGCTTTACAATACGGTTACCAAAAGCTATGCGGAAATGCTCAATAACATAATCATCCAGAAGGGCAATCTTTTTGAGGTTCTCTTCCGAAACAACAAATTGGACCTTAGCGGCATTGAGGATGTACTCAAAATGTTTGTATGAAATGTATACAGAGTCTGTGGGAGGTGCGTCAAAAGCAACACCCTTTGTGTCGATGTTAATCGGCATAGCACGGTCATAAACCTTATCTGTGATAGCAAATGTCGAGTCATCGTTATTCGCAGTACCGATGTACCACATATTCGGCGGAATTTTGAGCTGACCGTTCACGATATGCTTCGGGTCAGACGGCCAAGAGTTCGGGATGATATCAACAACCCACTCATCTCTTGACGGCATTTCAAGAATTGAAAGCATCTCGGCAAAGTAATACTCAACTCGAGCGATATTCATCTCATCGAGGATTACCGCATAGATGTTTTCGTTATACGATGCCTCATACATTGCACGGAGAAGCTCGGTTTCGTTAAACTTCTTTGTAAATTCGTTGAAGTAACCGAAAAGCTCTGTTCTGTCGCGCCATGACGGCTGAACGGAAGCAACGATTGAAGGATTGTTTACAAACTTACCAAAGGCGTAAGCAAGTGAAGTTTTACCTGTACCTGAAATACCCTGAAGGATAATAAGTCTGGTAGATGCAAACGCAGCAACAAAAAGTCTGATAAGCTTAATATCGTAGTAAAGACCAAGCTGTGAACAAGCAAAGAGTCTGAAACGCTCACAGAACTCGGGAAGTGTGATATCGTTGTCATAAACCGGCGGAACATAATCTGCCCAAAGCTGGTCGATTTCCGTAAGCTTGTAGAAACGGCTTTCGCCTGTGTCCTCTTCTTCGCCGTTGTTGAGCGACTCGATTTCTTCGCCTGTAAGCTCTGAAATCTCGTTGGGGTTAAGACCAATCTGTGAAACCTTCATAGAGAGAATCTTATCCTTTTCAAGGTTGAGTCTCATGACCTCTTTGTTGAGTGCCTGAACCTCTTTAACAAGAGAATCTGTATCTTTTCTTCTTCTGTGCGAACGAATAAACTTTTTTACAGCGACGACAATAAGCCATACGCAAAGTGCAAGCACAGCAACCAGAAGCACAATGGCAATAATCGCAATTACCCATGCGAGGCCGCCAAGCTCCGTGGTATAGGCATTAATAATGTTTACATAAGCGGAAAAATCAAAGGCATTGCCTACTCCGCCAAATAACCCGGTGATTATTGACCATAATGAGCCAAAAAACTGACCGAGAAATTCAAAAAGAAATTTAAATACTGTATCCACGGTACTTCGTCTCCTTAAAAAAATCTACTCTCATCTTTTGTGTAAGAACACATTTCTAAATTCCTATCTGAAATCTGTCATAAAGGACAGATTCTTCAAGGCGGGCGGCCGATGACCGCCCCTACAGTATGTAACTGTATTTCTTTCTCAGCTTTGATACTGAGAAAGAAATATACCGTTACGATAAACGCTATTAGTGCGTTAGGGACAAATTTGCCATAACTTAATCGGAATTATCAGCGGAATTATTACCGTCAGCAGGTGTTTGTACCTCGGGCTCATTTTCCGCCTTGTCCTGATTTTCTCCGACGGAGGCAAGATATTCCTCAATAGCTCTCTTTTTCTGTTCTTCGGTAAGCTCGGCGGAATCAACCGCAAGCTTTGCCTCTTCGAGAGTTTTTTCTTTATTGTAGGCAAGCAGGTTGAGAACAACACGAACCGCTTCATAAACAAAGAAAATAATCATCGGAAGCAGAACGCAGAGGAAAAATCCAAGCTGAGTTCTGATAAAGCTTAAAAAGTTACCCACGCCGCCAATCCTCGTACCTGTGTACTTGGCAACAATAGTTGAAGAGGTTTGAAGATCCTTATCGGGCTCCGGGTTGGTTTTCTTGTTGTCACCCTGTGTTCTGTAGTAGGTAATGTTGTCATCCTTAACAACCTCAACAATTCGGTGAGTATTGAGTTCGGAATTACCGTTGATATCCTTATAGAAAGTAACAATATCGCCTTTCTTATATTCATATGAGGGATCATTTGTAACCTCACTGAAAATTAAATCTCCGGGGTTAATTGTATCTTCCATTGAACCTGTCAGAACGCTGAGGGGTGCAATACCGAAAATATTGGGGACCCCTGATGATTTGGAAGTTAGTGACAATGTAACGATTAAAACCGACACTGCCAGAATCAAAACTACAATAATATCAATTACTATGTTTACTATTCTTTTTATAACTTTTTTCATAAGGGGTCTCCATTGCGTTTAGAATTTTGCGAAATTTAGGTTAATTAAATATTAAATTCAATTAAGTCTGAGAAGCTGTATCACCAGTTACTGTAAATGTTACATTAGGAACTGCCTGACCTGCTGTTGTATCGTTACAATCAACATCCTGACCTTCGAACCATACGAAAATCTTGTAGTACTTAGCTTCACCTGTTGTAGCACCGGCGCCGAGAGTATCTTTACCCTTAAGGTCGCCGATTGTTACTGTGTAATCTGTCTTAGGTGTGATTTCTTCTGTTGTTGTAGCATTCTTAACAGCTTCATACGCTGCACCTGCATTATCATATACAGAAGTCTTAAAGTCGCCAACTACTGTACCATCGCTCTTAACTTCCTGAACAGCTACACGAGCATATTCAGCAGCAGCTGGGAATGTAATCTCAATCTTAGCATTGTTTACATCAGCAGAACCGTTGTTACGAACATTGAGTTCTTCTGTGAAATAGTATGAGTTGTTTTCAGCTGTAACAGTAGCCGGGCTAAAGTCAACATCATCAGCCTTCTTGTAGCTGTTTCTTGTTTCAGCGTTAGCTGTGAACCAAGCTTTACCATCTACTGTTGAAGTTGGAAGAAGAACCTTGTTAGCTGTTGCGTAATCTACTGTTGTGCCCCAAACTCTTGTAGACTTTGAAATCTGGAGTTCTGAAGACTTGATTGTCTTAACATTGATATTGCTTGCTGTTGCTGTTGTGCTTGATGTGAACCAAGCGAATGTTGCTGTGCCGAGTGCGAGCATTGCTACGAGAAGCATTGCTACGGAAGAGATTAATAATCTCTTTCTTGATGTTGTTTTCATAGAGATATTCCTCCTAAATTAAAATAATTTTTTGTCCCTAAAACACCATAGGGATTTTTTGCTATATCAGTGCCGAGGCACATAATACCAAGTTGATGTAATACTGTACCGAAAATTACGGTTTTGCTGTGGATTCTTCATCGTCACGAACCGAGAACAGCATTCTCATTCTGACATGACCGTTACGGATATCGTCGATACATTCGGGGTCGTTACCCTCAATCCAGATTACGATTGTGTATTTGTCAATATCGCCAACCTTGAATTTTTCGGTTGATGTTTTATAAACTTCCTTATCGCTTACAAACTTTGTGCAATCGGTTTCGGCTTTGCTTCTGTCTTTGTACTGACCTTTGCCGTAAATTGAGCTCTTGCCGTTTTTGTAAATCATAACTCGGGTTGCTTCATCTGCCGACTTAGCCGCACCTGTGATTTCAAGCACTGCGTCATAGTCAAGCTCAACCTGTCCGTTATTTTTACAATAGAATGTATAAGCAACATAGTTTTTGCCGTTGTGCGCACCGTCTTTGCTTGTGTCAAGGTCAACAGGAAGCCACGAATATGTAATGTTTGTAACATCCTTAACCTGCTCCGCAGTAAGTGAAGCACACTGAGTTTTGAAGTCAGCGTCTTCACTAAGCACGATACCTTTTTTTACGGCAGGAGAATCAATGCTGATAATCAAGTCGCCCCATTGCGTTACAAGCGTTGAAACAATGAACAGAATAAGAAGAATGATTATGCAGACCGAAAGGATAATGCTCAAAAGCCGTCTGCGCTTTTTGTATTTTACAATCTCGATTGAATCATTTTTTACATGAAAATGTTCAATCTCGGCATCTGCCATTTTCTTATCGTTTAAGCGACTTAACTCCTCGGGAGTAATCGGTTGTTCAATTTTTGGTTTCTTTTTTCCGAACAAGTTTTTCTCTCCCCTCAAAAGTTAAATCCGTTTGGTTGTTGTTAATTAAGATATTGGTTTATTGTCCTTATCGCATCCGATAAAGCCAAGCTGTACAGAAAGCTGTGCATCCTGAACATCGTCATCACACTCGGGGTCGTTACCCTCAATCCAAAGACGAACTGTTACCTTAACCGGTTCGAGCTGATTAAGATGGAAAAGTCTTGTGTTGTTAGAGTAAACCATCGAACCTGACGGCAAATCAAAGGTTGTCTGTCCGTTTACGGGGGTGCTTCTGTTCGGCTCATAAATTGTTGTGCCGTTGCCTGCTCCCTCGGCTGTAAAATCAACTCTTGCACAATTTACTACATCAGCCTTTGCACCGGTTGATTCTGTCGATACCTTTGTACCGTCATCAGCGCCTGCTTTTGTGCTTTCGGTTGTGAGGTGAACCCACATTTCCTCGGTTGCGATGAAGTAACATTCAAACTCAAGGTAGCTGTGCTTGTTAGGCTCTCTGACTGTGCCGCGCTGATTGGTGAACTCTGTACCCTCTCTTGTTGTAACAGGATCAAGTACCGTGTCCTCAAGGCTTGAACCGTGCTTTTTAAGGTAATCGTCAATCATCTCGTTCGTGATTACCTTTCCGTATTTTTCAAGGTCTTTGCCGTGGTTTTCCATACTTACTTTAAGCTGAGCGGCAAGGCTGATATTGAGGTCAAGCTTGTCAACGCCCGCGAAAGTGTTTACCGAGAACCACGCAACCGTTGCTGTTGTCATTGAAAGAAGGGTTATGATTGCAACAAATACAATCAGCCTTTTTCTCTTTTTAAATGGAACTTTGTCGCTGACCATCTTATCAATAATCCTGTTAAAAAGTCCCATAAAAACCCTCTCCTCATAAAAATAATGTGCTAAAATGACGCACCGCTGTACAAAATATAATAATATTCTATACCTTCAACGCACATTTTGCAATATTTATTTGTCCTCTGTCATTTTTTTTGGATGAATTCACAAGATTTTCACATTACATTTGTGCATTCCTCTAAACTTTTCTTTTTCGATTATATTTTAACGGACTTAATCCGCTTGTCTTTTATTCATATTCTAACCTTTAAAATGATATAAAAAAACAAAAAATCCCCTTTAATTAAGGGGATTTTAGGTTTACAATAATAACAAACGACATTTAATATATTTTGAGACAAAAGTTACAACCGTGTAACTTATTTTGTTATATTGCTGTTTTAAATTATTTAATTTTGTTTTCTCACTATTTTGTACTCATCATAAAGTTGAAAGTAATGACAGGTGTCTGTGCTTTGGGTTAAAAACCTTGCCATTTCGTCCTCGTCAAGGTTGATGCTGCAATAATCACCGAATTCGTCATCACTGACAAAGTTTGCACAAAATTCGCATTGGTCAGCCATTATGTCCACCGTCCTTTTTAAGAAACTCATATTTATTGTAGGTGAACGGAACATAATTCTCGAGCTGATTGAAAACCTCTTCTTCGGTATCGGCAATCGTGTAGAGTCTGTTACAGGCATTGGTCATAAACTTTTCACTTACGGCATTGTCAAGCATTGCAAGCATTGAGTTATAGTAGCCTTTTACATTATATATAATGATAGGCTTTGTGTGTCTGTTAAGCTGCTTTAGTGTGAGAACCTCAAAAAATTCTTCAAAAGTACCCATACCGCCGGCACAGATTACAAAAGCGTCCGCTTTATCTTCCATAATACCTTTGCGTTCACGCATTGTATCTGTTACAATAAGTTCGGAGCATTTGTCAAAAACAACACCCACATCAATAAAAAAATCGGGTGTAACTCCGATTGTGTGACCGCCTGCGCTGTATGCGCCTCGGGCAGATGCGCCCATAATACCGTATTTTCCCGCACCGAAAACAAGGTTGTAGCCCTTTTCGGCAATCTTTTTGCCGAGATGCTCGGCAGATTCGAGATAGATTTTGTCAATTTGCTCACTTGATGAGCCAAAAACGCATATATTCATACCTATTTATCCTTTCGCATTTGCGTTGTATTTTTTCTGATTTTATTCAAAACAACCGTCGGTTATCTGAACTTAGTTTGAAGATTGCGACAGATTGCAACCATCCGCAATTAGATTATACATCTCAAATACACGGCGGTCAAGCAGTCAGAACAACGGCAATGCACAATTTACACAGAATTTATTTTTTCAAAACATAAAACTTATATTAATCATTTTATTCAACGGAGATTACATTATGTCTGCTACTTCTTCAAAACTCAAAAATCCGAATGATTCAGTTATGAATCAGAGTGTAATCAAGCTTGCGTGGCCGATATTTTTACAGCTGTTGCTCGGCATCTCACTCGGCTATGTTGACACGATTATGCTCTCAAACTACAACGAAACCGCCGTTGGTGCAATCGGCAACGCAAACCAGGTTCTCGGTTTTCTGACTCTTGCCTTTAACATTATATCAAGCGCAACGGGCATAATCGTCAGCCAGTACCTTGGGGCAGGTAAAAAAGAAAAGATGAATATGATTTACACGGTTGCGTTGTCATTCAACCTTGTGCTGAGTATTGTAATCAGCTTTGTTGTATTCATATTCAGCAGAAATCTGCTTGAGGCAATGCAGGTGCCTGCGGCAATGCTTGACGAATCGGATATGTATATGCGAATAGTCGGCGGTACAATCTTTACTCAGGCGCTTATTAATGCTTTTAACTCAATTTTTGCAAGCAACGGTAAAACCGTTTTCGGCATGATTATCGGTCTTGGAATGAACATTATCAATATCTGCGGAAATGCTCTTTTGCTCTACGGACCGCTTCAGGTTCTCGGACTCGGTGCTTCGGGTGCGGCTGTTTCCACATGCGGAAGCAGAGTTATTGCGGTAATTGCATCCGTTATATACTTCTACACGGTTATCAAAGGCAAGTTCAGCCTTAAATATCTTCGCCCGTTTCCGTATGATGTTCTCAAAAGCCTTCTTAAACTCGGCATTCCGACAGCAGGCGAGAACATTTCCTACGACTGTTCACAGCTGTTTTTACAGGCATTCATCAACACAATGGGTATCGTTGCAATCAACGCAAAAATCTACGCCAATATGCTTTCAATGTTCACATATATGATTGCTCTTGCCGCTGCAAATGCAACACAGATTATTGTCGGTCACAGCGTAGGCGCTCACGATTACGATTTTGCATACCGCAGGGTGCTGAAAACTTTGCGTTTCGGTATGATAATTTCAATCTCGGTTGCAATTGTAAACTGGTTGATTTCACCGTTTACACTCGGACTTTTCACAGGCGATAAAGCTGTTATCGCACTCGGTTCATCGGTTATGTTCATTGCGATTATTCTTGAATTCGGCAGAACGACAAACCTTGTTATAATCAACAGTATGAAAGCCGCCGGCGATGTTAAATTCCCGACTGCACTCGCAATTTTTTCAATGTGGCTTTTGAGCGTCGGACTCGGCTGGCTGCTCGGAATTCATTTCGGAATGGGACTTACCGGAATTTGGATTGCCATGGCTGCCGATGAAATTTTCAGAGGCGTCGTTGTGTTTATCCGCTGGATAAAGGGCGGTTGGAGAGGCAAAAGGGTTGTGCTTGAAGATAAGATAAGTCCAACCGAAACGGCAGAAGTTACGGCTTAATCCGACAAAAGGAATATGATACCATAAAATAAAGGAGATCAAACCTATGAATTTTGCGGAATACAATGTTAAGGACGCAAACCTTGAAGAAGTTTTGCTTGCACTCAAGTCGCTTGATACGGTTGAGGCTGTCGCACTCGGCGGTTCTCGTTCAACAGGTGCAAGTGATGAAAATTCGGACTATGATATTTATGTTTACTGCGCTGAAATTCCGACAGCCGAAACAAGAGAAAATCTCCTCGGAAAATACTGTTCGATTGCAGAATTCGGCAATCATTATTGGGAGAGCGAGGACAACACGGTTATGAATAACGGTATTCCCGTTGACATAATCTACCGTGAAGTTGACAGGTTCGGTCGGTATATTGATACGGTAATCAAGGGTGGCAAGGCTTTTAACGGCTATACAACCGCATTTTGGCACAATATCAAGAACAGCAAGGTTCTTTTTGACAAGACAGGCTCTTTCACAAAATTCAGAGATATGGCGCAGATTGATTTTCCTGAAAATCTCCGCAGTGCGATTATCAAAAACAACCGCAACCTTTTGAACGGAAAGCTTCCGTCATATGACAGGCAGATTAAAAAGGCTCAGGAGCGTGGCGATATCGTCAGTGTCAATCACAGAATCACCGCTTTTCTCGAAAGCTATTTTGATGTTATCTTCGCACTCAACCGTCAGACACACCCCGGTGAAAAAAGACAGGTTCAGCTATGCAAAAAGTATTGCACCCTCTTGCCAAAGGATTTTGAAGAAAACATAAACGCTCTTATAAAGTCAATCTCAGACGGCGGTTCATACGAAATCGTCACAGCAATGGTCAATAACCTTGATGAAATTCTTAACGATGAATTCAAATAAAAAAAGCGGTGTCGGAAAGTTCCGTCACCGCTCAATATTTTCAGCCATATAAAATTCAAATGGAATATTGACATTGCTTTTTGCATAATATATAATAAGAACACAAGGAAAACCGTTAAAAGCGGTTAGCCAAAAAATTCAGATGAAAAATAACCACCTAAAGTTTCCTAGGCTGTTGGGCGGTTATTTTTTTATTGCAACAATTATTATTGTAACAAGCAAGGTAAAACAAATTATGTATTCCACCTTTGTCACCTCCTTGCACATATTAGCCAATGCTTTCATCGGTTTGCGTTCGGATGTGACTAACCGCCTTAAACTTCCTTGCATTCTCATATCATATTGTATCAAGCTGGACTTGCGATGTCAACCATAGATAAATCCTACGCTTACTTCATATACATCTCATCAAAAATTTCTTTTGCCGTAACTGCATTGTCGGTTATGGCATTTTTTAATTTGGTGATATTGTCAAACTTTTTTTCGGGACGAATGAAATCAAGCAGACGGACATCGGCTGTCTGACCGTATATTTCACCGCCGTGAAAGTCAGGCATCCATGTTTCGCTCAAAAGCTTTGTTCCTCCCACCGTCGGCTTTACACCGATATTAGTCACACCGCAATAGACCTTTCCGTTTTCAAGCGTAACGGCAGACGCATAAACACCGTATTTCGGCACGGCAAGATTTTCGGGAAGTTTCTGGTTGATTGTCGGAGTACCGAGTTCTCTGCCAAGTCTTTTTCCGTGAGTGATCACGGCAGAAAAACCAAAATATGAACACAAAAGCTTGTTTGCACGGCGAATACTTCCCTCACTTACGAGCAGACGGATAAGTGTTGACGAAACAACATCGCCATCGTCACGCTCAGGCTCAATCACTTTAAGCTTTGTACCGTTCTCATCACAAAGCTTTTTGAGCAAATCGGTATCGCCTTCTCCGTTTTTTCCGAAACGATAGTTAAAACCGCAGACAACAAATTTTGCGTTGAGGTCGCCGAAAATAATTTTCTCGACAAAGTCCTTTGCAGACATATTCATCAGCTTTTTAAAGTCGGGACTGAAGGTATGTTCAATGCCCAGGCTTTCAAGCGTTTTCAGCTTATCTTCCGTTGTCATAAGCGCACCCTTAGAAGATTTTCCGAGAACCTCCTTCGGGCTTTGAGCAAATGTAAAGCACACGGGCAAAAGTCCGTTTTTCTTCTGCTCAACAGCCGAGAGAATAACCCTTCGGTGTCCCTTGTGAAGCCCGTCAAAAAATCCGAGAGCAACGGCAGTATTCAATTTTTCGTGTTCTGAAACAGTAAAATTCTGCATATATATTTCCTATGATTAAATTAAATTTTACCGCTTTTCAAAAGTGCGGCAGTCTTTAAAACGGCAATCTGTGTTTTGGAGTCGGGTATCATATTGTTAAGCACCATTTCAACGGCTTTGTTGAGGGGAATTTTTTCAACATTCAAAAACTCACCCTCGTCAAGCTTTTGCTCACCCTGCGACTTTACCCGACAGGCATAAAGATGGATAATTTCCGAGGTGTATCCGGGAGACGGATAGACCTGACCGAGAGAAATGTAGGAGTAACCCTCAAGTCCCGTTTCTTCAAGAAGCTCACGCTTTCCGTTTTCAAGCGGGGTAGAACCCTTTTCAAGCTTGCCGGCAGGAAGCTCAAGCACAACCTCCTTGTACGGATAGCGAAACTGCTTTACAAAAGAAAGGCTATTGTCCTCGTCAAGAGCGGCAACGCATACTCCGCCCGGATGATTGACAACCTCTCTCTTTGACCTTTTACCGTCAGGAAGCTCCACTTCGTCAAGGACTATATGCAGAACTCTGCCGTCAAAAATTTTCTTGCTGTCAAGAGTTTTTTCAAAAAGCTCCATAATTATGCCTCCGTTTTAAAGATTGAATTATCGAAAGGAAAGGATTTTGTTATGCCCGATTATAATGTTTTTCCCGATTACAAAACACGCAAGGAAATCATAAACGAGCTCTGCGACAGGTACAAGTTCATCAAGCATTGCTTTGCCGGAAAAAGCGTGTGCGGAAGAGGTATTGATGTTCTGCACATCGGCAACACCAAGAATCGTGTACTCTACTGCGGTGGTTTTCACGGCTCGGAGTACCTCACAATACTTGCCCTGTTGAAATTTTTTGAAGAATGTTGTGAGGCAATGGAAAGCGACAGAACTGTCGGCGGATGCAAAATCGGGAATTTTTTAAGCATTCGAGGTCTTACGATTGTGCCTTGCGTAAATCCCGACGGCACGGAAATTGCCTTGCACGGCAGTGACGCCGCATTCAAATACAAACCGCTTGTCGAAAAGGTCTGCACCGATACATATAAATGGCAGGCAAATGCCCGTGGAGTTGACATCAATCACAACTTCAATGCGGGTTGGTGCAGACTTAAACAGCTTGAATTAAAGAACAATATCAAGTGTCCGGCGCCGACAAGATTCGGCGGCAATCATCCCGAAAGCGAACCCGAAACAAAGGCACTTACAACACTTTGCCGTAATATTGACTTTGAACGGGCAATCGCTCTGCACAGTCAGGGACGGGAAATTTACTGCTCATTCGGCAGACACACACCCGTTCTGAGCTTTCGGCTTGCGTCAATATTCTCACAGGCAAGCGGCTACAACATAGCCTTTCCCGAGGAGATTGCCACAGGCGGCGGCTTTAAGGATTGGTTCATCGAAAAATTCCGCCGACCTGCCCTCACCATAGAAATGGGACTCGGCAAAAATCCTCTCCCCCTCTCCGACTTTGAAGAAGAATACAAAATCCTGCAAAACATTCTCTGCCTCGGAGCGGTGGTTTAAAAATTTAAATTCATTGTATTTACAGCACTGAACACATATTGTTTGGTGCTGTTTTTAATTAAAAGGGCGCGTTAAAATTATTCCTAACATTTTCTTATAAAATTCAAGGGCAACCTCGGTTGCCCTTGATTATTTTGTTATTTTTAATAACTTTGATTAATTTTTATCGTCCTCATCATCAAAGAAAGAGATTGAGTTTACGATATTGTCAACAGCCTCGTCTGAAATTACATTCGGCTCGTCAAGATATTTTGATCTTTTTTCAATGCTGTCAATAGCCATCTGCATCTGCTCCTGGGGAGTTGACGGTTTTTTCGGAGCATCGTAAATCTCGTTATCCTCCGGATTTGAGATGTTCACATACTCCTCTTTTTTAGGCTCTTCTTTAACCTCGGGTTCTTCCTCAGGCTCAACGATTGCAGGCTCATTACCGTCATCGGGGACTTCAACTTCCTCTGTCACATCTTCCGCAGATTCCTCTTTTACGGGTTCTTCCGCTTTTTCGGCAGATTCGTCATTTTTTTTGGACTTGTCAACGCCAAAGTTCGGAGCATCGTAATTTTCATCAATCTCCTCTGCGGCAGCCATAATTACCTCACCGGGAGCGTCAATCTGCTTTTCTCTTCTCGCCTCGGCAACAGCCTTGAGTTCATCAAGGTGATTTACAGGCTTTTCAACCTTTTCGCTGTCTTCATCAAAATAGATATCATACCATACGAGGAACACATAAATTGTCCAAACTCGTCTGCTGTTATCTTCTTTTCCGCTGAAATGACTGTCGAGCCATGAAACAAGGACATCTGTATTGAAGAATTTCTCGGCAGTTTTGCCCTTGAACTTTGTCTTTACAACATTATAATACTTCTCGTCACGAAGCCATACTCTTGTCGGTACAGGGAAACCGAGTTTCTCTTTTTCGGCAGTAGCCTCAGGCATATGGCGAACGGCAGCCTTACGCATTGCATACTTTGTGTTGTGCTTGTTGCAGCGCAGTTTTGTCGGGAGCGATGACGCAACCTTGAAAACCTCCTTATCGAGGAAAGGAACACGAAGTTCAAGCGAGTTAGCCATACTCATTCGGTCGGCTTTAAGAAGGATGTCGCCGACCATCCACATATTGATGTCGAGATACTGCATTTTTGTAACATCGTCATACTTACGGCAACGATAATAATATTTTCTTGTAAGATCCTGTGGGCGTGTTGCAATTGACGGATCTTTCAAAAGCTCCTGCTTCTGCTTGTAGTCATACATAAATGCGTTACCGATATAACGCTCCTCAAGCTTGTCACATGCACGGATGAGATAATCTCTGCCCTTGATGTCTGGGAGCTTTTTACAGATTGCTCTTATTGCCTTTCTGATGCAATGCGGAACAATTGTCTGATAAATTTTGAACACCCTCGGATCGTTGTAGCAAGTGTAACCGCCAAACAATTCGTCTGCACCCTCACCCGAAAGGACAACCTTTACATAATGGCTTGCAAGACGGGATACAAAGTAAAGTGCGATACATGACGGATCCGCAAGCGGCTGATCCATATGGTACTGAACAGTCGGAACAGCGTCCCAGAATTCTTCACTTGAAATAAGGTGAGTGTGGTGTTCAACACCGATTTTTTCGCTGAGATTTTTTGCCCAGCTGATTTCGTTATATTTTTCGCCAAAGTCAAAGCCGACTGTAAATGTTTTCTGGTCGGCAAAATATGTTGAAACATAGCTTGAGTCAACACCGCTTGAAAGGAAACAACCAACCTCAACATCGGCAATTTTATGAGCGTTTACAGAGTTTTCAAAAACCTTTTCAATTCTGTCAACAGCCTCTTCCTCTGTCATTTCTTCGTCGGGATTGAAACGAGCCTCAAAGTAACGGGTAGTTTCAACCTCACCGTCTTTATACCAAAGGTAGTGACCGGGCATAAGGCAGTAAACACCCTCAAAGAAAGTTTCGGGCGGAACTGCATACTGGAAGGAAAGGTACGAGTCAAGTGCCTTTCTGTTGAATTTCTTTTCAAACTTAGGATATTCAAGAATACTCTTGATTTCACTTGCATAGACAAAGTCATTGCCTATCTGAGTGTAATGCATCGGCTTAATGCCGAAAAAGTCACGGGCAATAAAAAGTGAGTTGTCCTTTGTGTTGTAAATAGCAAAGCCGAACATACCACGGAGTTTTGGGAGCATATCTTCTTTCCACTCTTCAAAGCCGTGAACAAGCACTTCACTGTCTGTATCTGTATAGAACTTATGACCTTTTGCGATAAGCTCTTTTCTCAAATCCTTGTAGTTATAAATTTCACCGTTGAATGTGAGAACAAGGCTTTTATCCTCATTGTATATAGGCTGATGACCTGCACCGAGGTCAATAATGGAAAGTCTGCGAAATCCCATGGAAATATTGTCGTCCGTAAAAAATCCGTCCGAGTCGGGACCACGGTGAGTGATAACCTCTGTCATATTTCTGATGACATCGGCTCTGTTTTCAACCTGTCCCATAAAGCCGGCTATGCCGCACATATCACAATTCCCCTTTCAAGGTAATTTTCAAAATTAACCGCATTAGACTAATGCCCTATTTTAAACATTTTATCACAATTTATTCCCAAATTCAACTGTTTGCAGGCATAAGTTTCAAATCAGAGCAACGCTCCTCAGCCTTTTTTATTCTTTAAGTATTCATCAAGCAAATCCGCTGCATATCTGCACAATTCAGGACACGGACGGGCGGCATAATATTTTTCTGTTCTCTCAGACGGAGTCGGGGTATCCTTTGCCTTTGCTCTCATGCCGAGAAGGTCACGGCAGATGATTGAACCGTTGTCCTCTTTAAACCTTTCGGCAAGCTGCTGAACCTCGGTGTAGACACGCTTTTTACCTGCATTATCCTTGCTGTCACTGTAACCCCTTGCAAGACCTAAAGCCATATACATTCCCGTAACAGTACCGCAGACCTCACGCATTCTGCCTATTCCGCCGCCAAACGGCGATGCAAGCATAAGAGCAGTCTGTTCATCAAAGCCCAAATCGTCACAAAATGCAAGCAATACAGCCTGAGCGCAGTTGTAGCCCTGCATAAAATTATTCTTAGCAATTTCACCTTTTGTCATACCAATTTCTCCTTTTATAGGGTTATTTCATATAAGCAAAGTATAACACCGAAAACCGCATACTGCAACGATTTTTTGCTTGTGAAAGAGATTGCCATATGTTATAATTTAGGGAGTTATGATGATAAATAAATCAATATTGCTTAACCGTAGCGGCGGTCAGTGACCGCCATTCGCTTTGGTTGCAAAACCAAAACGAACAAATATACATCTGCAATAAGCGTTTTAATCAATAACATACGATAAACAAATGGTTTGTATTTAATCGAACTGATTTTACAATCGTTTCGATTGGCGTTCACTGAACGCCGCTACTGTTTGTACAAACGGTAACAATGCTACGCTCGGGCAAAATATGTTGCGGATTTTTCAAACTGTCTGCACGAATAGGGAACGGCGCTACTGATTTGAGTCACAATTTCTCCCACAGATTTAATCAAATACGGTTGCTTTATTCGGCAGAATTGGTATAATAATTTACAGAACATAACTCATTAAAATTCAGACATTAAAGAAAAAGGTGATTAACATTGTCTTTTCCACAGGATAAAATAAGAAATTTCAGCATTATTGCTCACATTGACCACGGCAAGAGTACGCTTGCAGACAGAATTCTTGAGCAGACTAACTCCGTTTCCGAAAGGGATATGGAGGCGCAGCTGCTTGATGACATGGACCTTGAGCGTGAGCGTGGCATTACAATCAAGGCGAGGGCGGTTAGCGTTATCTACAAAGCCGATGATGGCGAAGAATATCTTTTCAACCTCATCGACACCCCCGGTCATGTTGACTTTAACTACGAGGTTTCCCGTTCTCTGGCGGCTTGTGAGGGCGCTATTCTTGTTGTTGACGCATCACAGGGCATTGAGGCACAGACTCTTGCAAACACATATCTTGCCGTTGACAGCGGACTTGAAATTGTTCCCGTTGTCAACAAAATTGATTTGCCGAGTGCCGACCCCGACAGGGTTATTCAGGAAATCGAAGATGTAATCGGTATTCCTGCCGAGGATGCTCCGAAAATTTCCGCAAAGGCAGGAATCAACATTCACGCAGTTCTTGAAAAGGTTGTTCACGATATTCCTGCTCCGACAGGCGACATCAACGCTCCTCTGCGTGCATTGATTTTTGACAGCTACTACGACAGCTACAAGGGCGTAATTATATATGTAAGACTCAAAGAGGGGCAGATTCACCCGGGCGATGAATTCAAGCTTATGGCAACGGGCAGTGTGTTCAATGTTGTTGAGTGCGGACTTATGCACGCAACCGCTCCCGAAAAGACAGACGGTCTTTATGCAGGCGAGGTTGGCTACATCACGGGTTCAATCAAGACTCTTGCAGACGCAAAGGTTGGCGACACGGTTACACTCACATCAAATCCCGCAGAAGAACCGCTCCCCGGCTACCGTGAGGCACAGCCTATGGTTTTCTGCGGTATCTACCCTGTTGACGGCGCAAGATACGGCGACCTTAAAGATGCACTTGAAAAGCTCCAGCTTAACGATGCGGCTCTTTCGTTTGATCCCGAAACATCGGTTGCCCTCGGATTCGGTTTCCGTTGCGGATTTTTGGGACTGCTCCACATGGAAATCATTCAGGAGCGACTTGAAAGAGAATATCAGCTTGACCTCATCACAACCGCACCGAGTGTAATTTACAGAATCACACGCACAGACGGCACGGTTGAGATGATTGACAACCCGACAAACTACCCCGATCCGTCACTTATTCAAATGGCGGAAGAGCCTGTAACAGACGCTCACATCTATGCACCTAAGGAATATGTCGGCAATATTATGGAGCTTTGTCAGGACAGACGAGGAACTTTTGTCGATATGCAGTATATTGATGCCGACCGTGTTGATTTACACTATGTACTTCCGCTTGCCGAGATAATCTACGACTTTTTCGATACGCTCAAATCACGCACAAGAGGTTATGCATCATTCGACTATGAGCTTAAAGAATATGTTCAGAGCAACCTTGTTAAGCTCGATATTATGCTCAACGGCGAGGTTGTCGATGCACTTTCGTTCATCATTCACGCCGACAAGGCATATTCAAGGGCAAGAAAGATGGCTGAGAAGTTAAAGGAAAAGATTCCGAGACAGCTCTTTGAAATTCCGATTCAGGCTTGCATCGGCGGTAAAATTATTGCCAGAGAAACCGTAAAGGCTATGCGTAAGGATGTACTTGCCAAGTGCTACGGCGGTGATATTTCCCGTAAGAAAAAACTCCTTGAAAAGCAAAAAGAAGGTAAAAAGCGTATGCGCCAGCTCGGTTCTGTTGAAGTTCCGCAGGAGGCATTTATGGCGGTTCTCAAGCTTGATACGGATTAACGGTGAAGACATGAAAGAACTTGCTATGTTTTACAACTTTTCGGACGAAAGATTTCGCAAGGCAAAGTTTGCACTTATGCCGTTGAAAATTCAGGTTAAAAAGGTTGAAAAAGAAGATTTCAATCAGCCTATCGGCTTTCTTGCAGGCATCAAGGGCGTTGAGCCTGCGGCAGAAAAGTTTGACGGTGACGGCTTTGACGAAGAAATGATTGTCATGCACAATTTCACGAATAAGACAATTGATTCGCTAATCAGAGCGCTTAACAAATGCGGTGTCGGACGAGTTCCGCTCAAGGCGGTTATCACTCCCACAAGCAAAAACTGGGACAGTCTGACGCTTATCAAAGCACTTAAAGCCGACCATGAGGAAATGCTTAAAAAATTGAAAATGAAAAGTTGAAAATGGAAAAATAAATGTCGGGAAGACAGTTTGCAAAATGCAAAACAATGTCTTCCCGACTGTTTTTATTTATATGAAATTACCGCCGCATTATTACAATCAATTTTTAAGAATTTTCTCAATCAATTGTGCAACACCATCGTTATTATTTGACGGGATTACGATATCGGCACGGTCAAGGCATTTTTGACTTGCGTTTTCAACAGCCGCACCAAGTCCCGACTCGGCAATCATGTCGGCATCGTTATCGGCATTTCCGCAGGCGCAGACATTTTCCATACCTATATTCAAAAAGTCACACAAACGCAGGAGTGCCTTCGCCTTTGATGCCTCTGCCGACATAATCTCAACAAAATGGTCGGTTGAAGTCGTAATTTCAACGCTGTTGCAAGCCTTTTCGATACTGCTCCACAGCCTGTTGCGAAGCTTTTCGTCCGTACTTATAATGCTGATGAGGTCAAGCTCATTTCTATGCTTGCTCAAAAAGCTTCTCATATCGACAATCTTGCCGTGGCATGAACGGGTGTATTCAAAATATTCAGGCTCACAGCCGTAGTCAAGCGGTCTATGCACATATCTGACATCGGCATATGTAAATCCGTCAATAAATCCCTCAAGAATAACATCGTCATTACGCACAGCACCAAGAATTTTCAACACATCATCGGGTAAAATCAGCGAACGGTGAACCGTTTTACCGCACTTGCTTATTACAGCGCCGTTCGAGGTAATCGCATAGTCCAGACCGACAATGTTCATCACGCTGTCGGGCATCATAACGAACGGTCTGCCGCTTGCCGCAACAACGGTTATTCCGCTTTTGATCGCAGATTCAATGGCAGTTTGCGTTCGTTTGCTCAAGGTGTCGCTGTCGGCAAGAGTTGTGCCGTCAAGGTCAAGTGCAATCAGCTTAATATCTTTCATCTTATCCATACAAATCCCTCTGTCAGATTTTCTTTGGGCAAAATTCGTTCATACAGCATTCTTCACATTTTGCCTTTCTTGCGGTGCAGACTGCTCTGCCGTGCAGAACAAGTCGGTGACAAAAGTCGTTGCTTTCATCGGGCGGCAAAAGCTCACGCAATGCAAATTCAATCTTTTTCTGATCCTTTAAATCGTGAAGTCCGAGCCTTTTTGTAATGCGTATGCAATGTGTATCAACCACAACCGCAGGCTGACCGAAAATGTCACCGCACACAAGATTTGCGGTTTTTCTGCCGATTCCGGGGAGTTTTGTCAAATCGTCAATATTATCGGGAACGACACCGCCAAAATCGTCACAAAGCATTCTTGCCATCTCGACAATATCTTTTGATTTTGTCTTATAAAGTCCGCAGCTTTTTATGTACTCAGCAACTTCTTCGGGAGTTGAGTCGGCAAAATCCTGAGCCGTTTTGAACCTGTCAAACAACGAAGGAGTGACCATATTAACCCTTGCGTCCGTGCATTGAGCGGCAAGCCTTGTTGCAATGAGCAGCTGCAACGGATCTGTGTAGACAAGCGAACATATTGCATCGGGATATTCTTTTTTCAAGGCATGAACAGCGTTCACGGCAATTTCTTTTTTAGTCATAAATTCACCCCGTAATTTTAAAAAATGCAAAAATGCGATTAAATACTGTTTTCTTCAGTATAACACAAAAATTCTGCTATTGCAATCAGGATAAAAAATTGGTACAATAGCAGTATATCAGTTGAAAATTTATTGGGGAGGACAAAAAATGTACAACAATTACATTTTTGACTTATACGGCACTCTTATCGACATTAACACAGATGAATGGAACGATGATTTGTGGAAGAAAATTGCCATTCTCTATGCCTACAAGGGTGCACACTACACATATGACGAGCTTAACGGGGAGTACGACAGACTTGTTCAGTCTGAAAAAAAGGCTGTTCTCAAGAAATCTCCCGACACAAAAGTTGTTGACATCAAAATTGAAAAGGTTTTCCGCAAGCTTTTCACACAGAAAGGTGTTAAGGTTACAAAAGCCGAGGTACTTTTTATTGCCGAGGCATTCCGTTGCTACTCAACAAAGTACATCAAGCTTTATGACGGTGTAATCGACCTGCTCGACACTCTCAAGGCAAAAGACAAAAAGGTTTATCTTCTCTCAAACGCACAGCGTTCATTCACGGAAAATGAGCTGAATATGTTTGATCTGACAAAATATTTTGACGGCATTTGCATCAGCTCCGACGAAGAATGTTCTAAGCCTGACGAAAAATATTTCAAAACACTTTTTGACCGTTACGGACTTGAAAAGAGCGAGTCAATTATGATTGGCAACGACTATATCAGCGATATCGGCGGTGCGGCTGATTTCGGTATCGACAGCCTGTACATTCACCAGAGCATTTCCCCCGAAATTGACGGCGAACTCCGCAGTACATATAAGGTTATGGACGGCGATGTGTTCAAAATCAAGAAACTTATTGTAAAATAATAAAAGAATTCAACTGCACCTGATTTTACGGGTGCAGTTTTTAGCATACATAGTGTATATTTTATCTGTAGCTATGCACACTATAACAAAGGAAGTGTGCAGATGAAACGCAAAGTACCCGATTACAAAAAGATTTTAACACCAAGTGATTTAGAGCTTAACACCTGTTCAAATCAGGATTGCACAGGGCTAATCCCAACAGCGGTTAAAAATCCCGCTGAGGCTGATTCATACGAAGAACTCTACCCATATATAACCGTTGTGTCGACGACCTTACAAGATAATCCGAATAAAATTAACGCCGACACCAAAAAAAGAAACCGATTATAAAATACAAAAAGCAGAGTATATTGACCTACAATCCCATAAATCGGAATTAACGAAAAACGGGAATTAAGTTAAATATACTCTGCTTTAATTTCACAAAAAAATTACTAAATAAGATTTTCTGAACAAGCTAACCATAAAATGTAATCAACTTCAGCAGGACGTTTTCCGATAAGCTTAGCTGTTTTCGAAATGATGTCAAACACCTCGTAATCGGGAACTTCTTTTCTTTCGGAAAATCCCAATCCGTTACAACCCAAAACATTCTTCATGTAGGCATTGGGATTTGCTATATCATAGCCTACATTTCTGAGGTATTCGGCAACAAGCGAAACTGCCATTTGAGTCATCTTATCTTCACTTTTACCGTCAGCAAGATTACTAACAAGGCTTTTGAGGGAAGTATCCTTTTCAACAAATGTATTGTAGTAATTATCAATACTGCCGTACTCTTTTTCAAACTTAAGCAATTTCGGTACATTATCAAATACTAAAGCCCTCATCTGAGCTCCGATTGTTACAGTACCAAGAGTAAATTTCTCAAGCTCTAACACCAAATCGGCAGGATTACAGCTAAGAAGATATTCAGGATCGTAATTATGAAAAATCTTATCAACCACAATAATTTCGCCTGTGTCAATGTTGAAATGTTCCTTAAATTTACTCCACTTACCGCCGTTGCTGAACATTGAGTAAACCATAGCCTTTATGTGTTCCTCGGTTGTATAATGTTTGCCGTTTTCTCTGTTATCAATCTGATGTTTGATATATGTATTTTCCCAAAACATTATTTTGCAGTCATCACCGTACTTTTCTTTCATAACCGTACGAGTAAGGCTGTCAATTGCATTTATGGCAAAACTCATAACATTTTTTGAATCGAAATTCATAATCATTCTCCTATAATTTATAGTTCATCGTATGTATAATATAAGTTCAAATCAAAGATTAACAACATTTTATTTATTGAAATGTTCATCTAACTTAGCATTCTGTGATTTCATCATTTTATTAAGGTTATGACGCTGAATAATGCCTGCTGTATTTGCAAGGTTTTGATCTCTTCGTGTTTTTGCAAGAACTTCATTTCCCTCATCTACTGCATCATAAAGTGCGTCAAAGCCCGAAATCATAGAAGAATGCATACTGTTAATAGCTCCCGTAACTCTGCCGCTGGCATTGATAACGGTATTTTTTAAACTCTCTTCATTATATAAATCTACTGCTCGTTCATAAGTAATATCGGATGTGCTTAACTCATCATACAACCATTGCAAAATTACAAAGTTCCTGTATCTGTTTGAAATAAGCTGAGTTGATGCGTACAAAGCTTCAAGCGTATCTTTGTTAAACTGAACCTCTTCATCAAGCATTTCAATTTTAATTTTCTTGGCAATTTTCCAAGATTCGTATTCTTGATTGTATGACGGCATAATCACATTATTATACTGTTCAAGGTCCGACTCATATTTCTTATCAATATCAGCTTGTTGCTTTGCAACCTCTTCGTTAATTTTCTGCTGTTCAGCCAAAGCGGATTCTTTTGCTTTTTTAACCGCTGATTGATAATCATCCCTTTGCATTAGTTCATTCAACATAGCACGCTTCTTTTCGCAATATTTTGCAAATGCGTAGAGTATAAACGGCCAAACCAAGAGAGATATAACGATATACAAAATTTCGCCTCTGAGAAAATCTGTAAAAGTATAGTTTACTTTTGGCTCAGGAGGCATTTTAATGGTCACTTTGGGAACTTCAAGTTGTTTATGCACCGGAGCTGTGGGTTTAGCTTTAAATTTTTTGCATTTTTGTTTAGACAACTCTTCCTCACCGATTTTTATTGCCGCAGTAAGCATCATAGCGTCTTTAACAATTTCAACTTCCTGTTCATGCGTATATTTGCTCATAGTAATTTCCTTTCCGTATAAATTATTTTGCAGTATGTTCTTGCTGATTTGTTCATACCTAACAATCAACAGGATTATTGTATCTGTTTATAATTTCAAAGATTTTGTCACCTATTTACAAGAGTTGATATATCTTGTACTATTTAAGATTTAAATGTAAAGCACTTTTTTTATATATTGTAATCCGTGTTTCTAGTTTTGTCAACTAGTATTTAGTATTTTTAACCATTATTGCGTATCTTCCATTAAAATAATTATGGGTGATTACTATGAATTTCAGTGAAAAGTTACGCTTGCTTATAGATGAGTTTGACATTACACAAAAGCAATTTGCAAATGACCTTAATATTGCCCCGTCAACAATAGGTGGATATGTACAAGGTGTAAGCGAGCCTGATTTTGAAACCTTAAAAAGAATAGCCTTATATTTTAATGTGTCGGCAGACTATCTTTTGGGCATACAGGAAAACAAAACAAATAGTCTTGCGGAAGTAGAGTTACTTCGTGTATTCCGCTCAATGACAAATGAACAGCAACAATTGTTCATTGAACAAGGCAAAGTATTTACTAAAGCAAATAATAAACTAAAGTCAAGAAAAATGACAAAATCATCTTAATTGATTTTCGCAAATAAAATAAATATTCCGATAAAACAAAAGCAGCGGAAGCAATGTGTTTGTGCATTACTTCCGCCGATTTTATATTTTCAATTTTAATCTGAAGAAATTATTTTGTATAGCCGTGTTCTTTACACATCATATCGTAATAACCGACTACGAAAAAGTCTGTATGCTCATTTTTAACATACGGACCATAGGTAATGTACGGGTACCTTGGAGAAATATTATAGTTACCGTAAGCATACCAACGCATTGTATCATCAAAATACTGTATACCATCCTGCTCGTCAAGGAAAATATGATTGTTTCCAAAGTCGCTATTAAGACCAACAATAAATTTTTGTAAATCAGTAGCGGCAATGACCGATATATTGCTTTCATACTTTGCTACATTTGTTAACATCTTCTGCGCACCTGTAAATTCAACCTCATGGGCAATATATTTCTGAATAAGGGTAGCATCGACAACATTAACAGCACCGTCTTTGTTCACATCACCTTTTAAAGTATAGGCATTCGTCATCTTGTTGTACACAGCAAGAAGTTCGTTGTAGGCATTTGTAATAGCCCAAACATCGTAATCATTAGTGCCTGCGATATACGGCTCTAAGACGGTTTTCAAATCAGCAAGCTTATTCTTAAATTCGTTCCATTGCTCATCAGAATACCAGTTGTTATAATTCTGTTCCTTACAGGCATTATCGTAAGCAGTTTTAGCATATGCAACATCAACCTGAAGGTTATAAGCGGCACTATACAGCTTGTCCTTCATATTTTTATATTCCTCGGCTGTTGCAAGTTCGTCCTGATTATAAAGATTGTATGCAGCATTATATGTATCACCTGCAACACAGTTATAGATTCTCGCCTCGCCAATGTTTGTGTTGAGAATTTTAAATGCGTCAAGGAGCCAGCCAAGTTTCTCACGCTCTATTTCAGTTTCGGACTTTTCATTTTCAGCAGCAAATGTTGTTAAAATGAAAGATGAAACCGCCAAAATTCCAACGAGTATAATTGATAATAATTTTTTCATTGTTTATCCCCCTATATCATCTTCTGTATCAATGTGCTGTACCATCCAAATTTACATCATAGTTTTTAGAACTGTTATCATTGTACCATATACAGTAATTATAATCAATACTATTTCAATCTTTGGCTATAAAATATCCCTTTACTTTTTTGTAAAATATAAACAAAAAAGCACCACATTATGTGGTGCTGAAAGTTCAAATGAACCACCGATTACTCGGTGTATATAAAAGGGTAAACACCCTGAAAACTGAATAAAGGAAAGAAGATTAAGAAGAAAGATTAGTTAAA
>ERZ1023965.48-NODE-48-length-41663-cov-84.124111_pt1 | contig 41663 bp, 70 predicted proteins | sample MGYA00380428_ERZ1023965 | MGnify/ENA primary metagenome ERZ1023965 (study PRJEB33179, sample SAMN07449054) | human gut metagenome | biome: Human-gut; feature: Human associated habitat; material: Faeces | host: Homo sapiens | place: India:Kasaragod | collected...
ACCTTAAATGGTATTCAGAAATTGCAAGACAGTTATTTTAGCGAAGGTAAAGAATACCGTACCAAAAAGGTAAATGGTTATGAATATGATATTAAGCAATTACTTGGAAAGACAAATGAGTTAGAACGTACTGTTGAGGAAACTCGGTCTGAAATCAAGGATGTAGAGAATGGCCTGGATACGAAGATTACACAGACAGCAGGAAAGATTGAACTTGAAGCAAAAAGGGCTACAGATGCAGAAGTAGAATTAGCAGCGGCAATATCTTTGCAGTCAGATCAAATTAGACTGAAAGTCTCCAAAGGTGATGTTAGTTCGCAGTTGAGCATTGAGAGCGGGCAGGTAAGTATTTCCGGGAATAGGTTTGTATTGGATTCTACCAACTTTTCTATTACCGCTGATGGGAAAGTTACTGCAAAAAGCATTGATATAACCGGAGGAACTATCAATTTACAGTCAGCATCACAAGATTATAGTACGATTGTGCTGAAATACGGTTCTTATACTTGTGGAATGGATGGCGCAGGAATTCAAGCAACATACGGTTCAAACAGTACAACTCTTACAGCAAGTGGAATTTTAACCAATGGAACTGTAAATGCGTCTCAAGGATACTTTGATATAATAAGTCCAAAGACATCATCAATAGGAACTATAGCATTTAGCAGTAGTGTAAAAATAAGTGGAGATACAGAACTTGCAATAGGACATACTCACAAAATTTATGGGACACTTTTAGTTGACACAACTGCTTTTGCAATAACAAGTGCAGGAAATGTTAAATTAGCATCTAGTTTTGGAAATGTTGGATTTTTTGGAAGCAATGGTGCACAAAAAAAGACAGTGAGCAAAATCGCATCACCAAGTTCAACCAGCACATACAGTATTGCTACCACATTAAACAGCTTGATAGATGCTCTTAAGGCATACAACCTTATTGGATAAGAGAATAAATATGAACAGTTTAGAAATCAGAGAATTTGAACAGTCAATCATAAATCTTTTTAACGGATGTGGTCTACCTATGGAGATTAAGCGGCTCATTGTAAATGATATTGCCGAGCAGATTAACATAGCCGCAGATAATCAAATAAATGTAGAACTGGCAGAAAGAAACAGAGAAAAAGAAAGCGAGGTTTCTGCAGATGGCACTGAATAAGGTTTATACCAGAATTAACTGGGAAGATTACCCAAGTGAGAACACGGATTTAGATGCATACAATCTTAATCAGATGGATTCTGCTATTGATGCGTTGGACAACCGTATCATATCACAGGATGCCTTAAAAGTAGACAAGTCTGCAATAAACGAAAATATTGCTGATTGGACTATGGATGAAACAACAGGAATAATCACCATTACAAAATACAACGGTGAAAAGACTATTTTTGACCTCAATATTGAAAAAATACCTGTCGGATTTTCCATGTCTGATGACGGAATCATTACCATGACAACAGAGGATGGAACACAGTTTACGGCTGATATTGGTTCTATGATTCCGGTGTTGACATTTGAAGATTCTGCAACTATAGCTGTTTCCGTGACTGGTACTGGAAAGAATAAGACTTATTCTTTTTCAATCAAAACAGGATCAGTAACAGATGCTATGCTACAGCCTAATTATTTAGCAGATATTAGAGTAGAATCCGCAAATGCATCTGCTTATGCGCAATCCGCAAATGCAAAATCTGTATTGGCTGAATCTTATGCCATAGGTGGAACAGGAACAAGAGAAGGAGAAGATACAGATAACGCAAAGTATTATATGGAGCAGGCAAAAAAGCAAACAGGAGGTATACCTACAAAGGTTAGTGAATTAGAGAATGACGCTGGATATATCAAAAAAGATGTTGATAATCTTGTGAATTACTACGACAAGACCACTACCGACCAAAAATTAGCCAACATTGACTTGACTGATTATCTCAAAAAGACAGGTGATGCTTCCAACACAACCGTAGCATTCACTGAGCAAACCGACCTTGCACAGCCGACTACAGGTGAAAAACTCAGCGGAATTATCGGCAAGGTTAGCCTTGCGATAAAGAACATAAAAACATTAATTTCTCTAATAGGAAATACTGATATTTCATCAATCGGAAACGGCACTGTCACGGGGGCAATTAGTGATGTAAATGGCAAGTTAGGTAACTTTTATTTATTATATTCTTATTTGTGTGGGACTGACGGAAATTCTATTTGGAGACAAAATCCTCAATTTCCAGAAAAATATTATGCTCAATATACAGTCCCGGAGAAAGAAGGTTTTAGGTTCTTTTTCTCGTTTTGGCAAATATCTTGGACAAACAATAATGAATATAGTAATTATCTTATACGTAATCCTTTTTTACACGAAAAAAATGGTAATATCGAGGTATATTCCAAGGATGGAACACCTACTTTTGTGCCAGTATTCTTATGCATATATCTTCCAGTGTAAAATTGCTATTTACAGAAGTAGTCATAGCAGATGGGCGGAGATTAAAAACATAACAATGATTAAAAAATATAGAAAGGAAAATAAAATGAGAACAGGAAACGAATTAGTTGCATACGCAAAAAAACGTCTTGGCACTCCGTATTTTTACGGGGCCAAGATTCATGAAGGTGCGCTTACAGAACGTAAAATGAGTACCATGCACGCTATGTATCCAAAGGTGGTCACCACCTCTTACATGTCCAAGGCAAGTCGCAAGGGACAGGTCGGCAAGGTCAATGTGGACTGCTCCGGTCTGATCGCCGGATACCGGCAACTTAACATTGGTTCCTATCAGCTTTATCAGACGGCATACACCAGGATGCCGATTGCAAAAATCAATGATTTTGCGGTGGGAACCGTATTGTGGAAGTCTGGCCATGTGGGTGTCTATATTGGTAAAGTAAATGGTGTCCCCATGTGCATCGAAGCCAAGGGCATCAATTACGGCACGGTGCTGACCAAAGTATCCTCTACTAAGTGGGTGTACGGTCTTACATTCAAGGAAATGACATATACCTATGAGACCAAGGTGCCCGGCACATGGAAAGGAACGAACCCTTACACAGAGCCTACCATGACGGTAACCAGTAAGGCACAGGCAAAGAAGAAGAATATCAAGGTATTCATTTCCGCGGGTGAGGGTGTCAAGTGGATTCAGTGGGAACTGATGGAAGCCGGTCTGCTGACAGAAGCTGACATTGACGGGATCTGCGGTCGTAAGACCGTATCAGCTATCATTACATATCAGAAGTCTTGCAAGATTACAGCAGACGGACTGGCGGGTAAGACCACAAGAAAGTACCTGGCAGCATAGTTTTAATCCCCCATCGGAGCAGATCCGGTGGGGGATTTTATGTACTACCTTAATTATTGCTTGCTCAAGCAAACGTCACATAAGGTAACCAAAAGTGTTATAAAAAAATAACATCAATCACATTCATGTTATCGTCAACGATTATCTGCCGGATTACATCCCGCCAAAAGAATTTTCGGTGCAGTTTATCGAGATCCTTGTAAATTTCTTTCCAGTCGGAAACAAACACCTCTTGCAAGTGTTTAACGCTGTCGTGAGACTGCCTAGAAGCTTCATACTGCCATATTAAATCATTTAGCCTTAAATACTCCGTGTCATAGTATTCTTCGCTTATTCTGCCTTTTAGGTACATTGTGTTAAGCCTGTCCAACTCTGCCCGGTATTTTGATACATTGTTGGTTGAGTGCTTTTTCTCTGATTTCTGATCTGACATAGCCGCTTCACGTTCTGCCAAAAAGGTATCGACCCGGTTCAGTAGCATCTCCTCAATAAGATTCTCGGATTTCACCCTGGCAAATCCGCACATTTTTGTGGAGTGATATTCGCAGTGGTAGTACCGATACACATTACCGCTTCGGTGGCTTTTCTGACAGGACCGCATCAGCCGATTACACTCCGGGCATCGAATCATCCCGGAGAATAATACCTCGGTCCGTTTGTTTCCTGCGGTGCGTATTACTGGTCTCTTTTGTTGGAGATCCTGCCATTCCTCTTTAGATATGTATGGTTCGCAAAAATTATCATTATCCTTGTAACATCCATAATAAAAAGGACTGCGGATTATGCGCTTGATAGCCTGAATCTCAAAATTAGTGCCATACTGTTGGTTGATATACCTGGCAGTGGCAGAGTAGTTTCGATATTTGCGATAGTATTCAAACAGATCCGCAACAGCATCTTCCCATTGTTCTTCCTTTACCAGTCTGCGCACTCCATTCACGACAGCGTTGTGGTATCCGAATGGTGTAGAGTGATCCGGCAGTATAGATTTTCCGATGGATGCTGCATACCGGATGGTATCTTTTCTACGTTCGGAATTTAAGGCCCATTCCAACTCTGCCATTGATGCCTGCATATACATAAAGTTCTTTCCATAGGGTGTAGTGGTGTCGATCTGCTGACTGACGGAGACAAGATTGCAACCGTTGATTTCCATGTCGTGATATAGGTTGCAGAAATCTCTGGTATTACGTGCGATACGGTCATACCGCTGAATGACAACAAGCTGTATTTTTCTATCAGACACATCCCGCATCATTCGCTGAAAGTCTTTTCTCTTTTTGGTGGAGTGTCCTGTGATCCCGTAGTCTCCATCATAAACCGTGGCAGTGTAATTCCCGGATCCGTACTTGTCATCCAGGTACCGGCGACACATATCAATTTGCACATCCATGCTGTCGGAGTTGTCCACGGCTTTGGATTTACGTGGGTAGATTGCGCAGTTAATCATTGCTGTTCCTTTCTGACAGAAAAAGCCACTATAAAAGTGGCTTAATCTTTAGTCTACAAATTCAATTATATCAGCGGAATATCCCATAACTTCTCCGACATCTTTAATTTTTACTCGGATAGTGTAATGCTCATCTATTTTCATGTCCATGACTTTCTGTTTTTGCTCATCTGATTTTACATAACACTGCACACCGTAAACATCTAAAAATTCGTCATTTGATAGACTGATATACTTTCCACTTGCATCAATATTTGAAAGTCTGCCAGTAATTTCTAAATATTTTCCTTTGTAAGAATCGGTTGCTTTCAAAGCATTGTCTTTCAAATCGTTGTCAAGCTGTTCCACCGTAATTGCGGTATATTCAATTACTTCTTCTTGTTGCACAGTAGTTTCTTTTGTGGATGTAGATGTGCTTTGCTTTTGTGTTGTGGTAGAACTCGATGAACTGTCAGAGGAATCATCTGATAGAGAGCCAACAATTCCAATCGCAAAAAATACGGCAAGACAAATCAAAACTACTTTAAGCGTACTTGATTGTTTCCTCTTGCATACTGGACAAACCGTAGCTTTCTTCGGAATGTCTGATTGACAGTATTTACATTTCTTTGTTTCTTCCATAATAGTTTTTCTCCTTTTTACATTTTATCTGAATAGGCTAATATTCGCCTAATCATTTCTTTTTGTGTGTCATCTGCTTTGCGGTATTTCATCAGTAAATCTTGTTCTTCTTCTGAAAGAGAAATAGTGTAGTCTATAGTCTGCTCAACAGGATTCCATTGAACATCCTCATTTCTCATAAGAAATTCAAGGCTTACATTAAAAAAATCCGCAATCAATTTTAATTTGTCTGGCTTAGGAGTATATTTCCCCTGCTTCCAACTGGTTAATGTAGCAGTAGATACTCCGGTTTCTTTGGAAACTTTGTTCGGTTTTATGTTTCTTTGTTTGCATAACTCCTCAAAATTTTGATAGTACATAATTTCTCCTTTGTATGCTAAGAAAACTTAGGTTTCCTTGTTGACATACTAAGAAAACTATGCTACTATGTAAAAGTACTAAGAAAACTTAGTACAAAATAAAAGATAGCTTAGTTTCTTATGTTTCTTTGTTTGGCAACTTTGATTATATAAGAAAACTAAGTTATCGTCAATACTTATTTGAAAGGAGTGACGATATTTTTATGCAAAAAATTGAGAAAAAGAATACTTCTTATGCGTATAAGCAGTATTTGAAACTCAAGAATAAGCACAAAAAGACAGACTATCAGGTTTCAAAGGATAGTGATGGTGCTATATCTACCGCAGTCCTCAGCCAGTGGGGAAAAGGAAATTATGATTTGAAGTTGGATAAACTTACGGCACTGGCAAAAGTATTTGATGTTTCCGTTTCTGAATTTATCAAGGAGAAATAAAGATGAAAGGCCTTGTAATTGACCGAGAGGAGGATGTGGATGCCTGCAATGACTGAGGAACAAGCTGACAGAGCAATGCGCATTCTGGCAGAGTTATATGCCGACCAGATTGGCATGAAGAACCCGAAGATTACAATCACGAGAAAAGGAGAGAAGAAAGAATGAAAAAGCAGATTATACCTATCGAGAGAGCAAGCGAGAGAACCATTTATGCGCTGATTGCAGCAGGAGTACTGGTAGTGACCGAGGACGGTCTGAAGTGTGCGGAGGTGGACTGATATGGGAAAAAAGGAAGAATTTGTGATCGCTGTTCCTTACGATGACTTTGTTTGTGGATTACAGGCATTGCGGATTCTTATATCTGCCAGGCAGATGTTAAAAAGCGGTGATGCCTTTGCATCCGATGGACTTAAGGCAATCCTCGGAATAAAAAAAGAGGACGATGATAAGGATACCAGATAAAAACATGATAAATATAGGTAGGGAGGAAAGATAATTGGAAATTTTATTTATTTTAATATTTTTAATTTGCTTTTTGCTAGTAGTTATCGCAATCACTGACACAATCGAAAAATGCAGTTATTACAAGTGGAAATCAAAAAGCCACAATGAATTTTCTGATAAAGAAAGTGAGGATAAAAATGCAAAATCAGAGGTGGATAAAAAAGGACGGTGATAAGGATGCCGGAAAGGATTGAGAACCGCATGGTTGTGGATTCTGAATGGGAAAGTTGTTATCCACCACGACCTAAAGTAGTAAAAGAGCCTGGTTACCACAAATATGGTACTGGTGATTTTGTACCTGAGAAGGAAGCTTATGAATATGCACTTGATCAGTGTTTAAATGGGTCAGAGGAAGATCAGAAGGAATTTAGAACCATGCTTGTTGAATGGTACTTCAGCGGTGGAGGATGGAGAAAGGAAGAATATAGTGGCACTTAAACCTTGGGATGAATTAAGAAAAATAGATGTAAGACCATTTTGCGAGGAGCGGGATGGGATGCTTTATCTGAATTGGGCAAAATGCATTTCTCTTTTGCATGAGAACGGTGCAAAGGTGGTCCGGTGGATTCCGATTCCTGATGAAAAAACAGGAACAAGCCTACGTATGACAGAAACAGTATTTTCAGACAGCAAAAATAATACTAATCGTTGCTATGAGACAAGAATACGGGTCGTAATTGATGATATGGAATTTGAGATGCAGTCTCCTGTAATGAATGGTACAAATCCAGTAAAAGATAATTCCATGTCGCAGCAGAGGGTATGGAACAGCATGTGCAGATCTTTTGTAAAGTGCGTTGCTATTAATACCGGTCTTGGATTTGATTTGTGGCTAAAAGAAGAAGCGAGACCTTTTCAGATGGGAATCCCTCAAGATGATGCTCAACCTTCCGCTGCCAGTATGACGGTATTGAAACAGTTATGTGAGAAACATAAGGTTAATCTTGCTTACTGGGCTAAAAGTAACAACAAGACCGTAGAAACCTTGACGGGATCAGAAGTGGGAATGATGCTGCAGACGTTGAGAGAGAAATATGGGGATGATTGATAATGGAATTTACCGGGAAAGTGGCTGGAATCACGATGGATTTTACGACAGGCAAATATAACATATCGTTTCAAGCGGACTCAGCCGATGCCGTGACCAGCCAGTTTGACGGTATCAAGGATGCAGATAAGCTGACCATTACCGCTGTTAAATTCCGTCAGAAGAGATCACTGGATGCGAATGCATATTACTGGCAGTTGACCACAAAGCTGGCAGAAGCAATGCATATCTCAAAGGGACGGATGCACAACATGATTTTGCGGAAGTACGGACAGCGGGAATACATAGAGGGAAAGCTTGTCACTCTAACACTCCCGGACACGGACAAAGCAGAGAACACAGCATTAGAAGCTGAGACTTACCATATCGGCCCGACATCACAAGTGCGTGAGGGCAAGGACGGAACCATGTACCGTACATATGTCATGTACCGCGGCTCTCACGATTATGACACCAGGGAGATGAGCGAACTTATCAATGGACTGGTATCAGAATGTAAGGAAGTTGGAATTGAAACACTTACTCCTGCGGAACTGGAAGAAATGATGAAAGCGTGGAAGCCATGAAGAAGTGTTGGAGTGTTCTGACGGATGATATGAACCATTGTTATATTACGCATTTGAATGTGGTTCATATTCATCACATATTTAACGGCAGCCGAAAGAAAGCCAGTGAAGAAAGAGGATTTCTTGTACCTTTACATCCTACCTTACATACATGCGGACCGGACAGCGTGCACATGAAACCAAATCATGGACTTGACCTGCGACTGAAGCAGGAATGTCAGCGGTATTATGAGGAGCATTACGGATCCCGTGAAGAGTTTATAAAAGAATTTGGAAAGTCTTACCTATAAGGTTGCAACACCTGTCCTGCGGGGCGAAAGAAACCGTTCATGTAGTGGTGTCTCACAAACAGCCATTATTAGTGTCAGGGCGGACGGTGATCCGCCCGGGAGGTGGTCTATATACTGATTGAGAATTACATACCTTTTGGATATGCCAACAGAATCTCACGGGAAAAGCTGTCAGCTGATACACACATGAGCGACAGGAAGAACAGGAAGCTGATGGAAGAGGCTCTGCTGTATCGTGACACTCTGATCATAAATATAGATAACGGATACTTCCGGCCGGACGGCAGTCTTGGAGACCGTCAGAAGGCCAAGACTTATCTGTACCGGGAGCAGATGCGGACAAGTAGCTGCAGCAAGCGTTGTAAGGCTATACGGAAATGCCTGACACCAAAGGCAGAGGATACCGGGCAGATGTATCTCATGGATTTTGGAATAGGATAGAAAGAAGGTGAAATGATTGGCTGGCAGACAAAACAAAGTAGGACTTGACTACTTTGAATTGGATTGCCACATGGATGAAAAGGTTAGATTGGTACAGGCAGAATATGGACTGAAAGGCTTTGCAGTATTTGTCAAACTCCTTCAGGAGATTTACGGGGGATATGGTTATTACTGTGAATGGACTCAAGACCGGGAGCTTTTATTTGCGTCAGAAAATGGTTTAAGTAACGGCTCTTTACAATTACTTAAGGATATCGTGTCTGCCTGTATCCGAAGGAACATTTTTTCAGAGAGACTTTTTACAGAGTACGGTATTCTTACGTCCTCCGGGGTGCAGAAGCAATACCTGAAAGCTACAGTCAAGCGTGAAGTCGTAGAACTGAAAAAAGAGTACCTTTTAATTTCTATACCCGAAAATACTAAAAATGTGGTAATAAATTCAATTTCTTCCGGAAGAAATGCAATTTCTGACACCGGAAATACACAGAGTAGAGAAGAGAAGAGTAAAGAAGAGAATATAAAAGAATATGCTGGCGCATATAAAAAACACTTTGTTCCACCGACTGTTGAGGAAGTAAAAGCTTATTGTCTGGAACGTAATAACAAAGTGGATCCACAGAAATTTGTTGACTTTTATGAATGTAAAGGTTGGATGGTTGGAAAAAACCACATGAAGGACTGGAAAGCAGCGGTAAGGACCTGGGAGAAATCCAGTAGGCAAAGCAGAGAGGCACCAGCACAGAAGAAGTACGATGCCAACAAAGGGATGATGACATTGAACTACGGAGACATGTCAGAATTTGAAAAAGCTATGTTGGCAAATTGAAGGGAGAACGATGAGCAATCAAAATTATCGAAAGGCAATGGCCATTGAAGCCAAAAACAAGAAGAGGATACTGGAGATCAATCCTCACGTTGATGATGGCAGCGGTATATATTTCCTGACACGTATGGACGAGGACGGAATCCGGTATGCGTACATAGGGCAGGCTAAACACCTGTTGACGAGACTGGCACAGCACCTCTCCGGGTACCAACATATAGATTTATCAATAAAAAGTCATGGTTTACTTTCTGTTGATGAAAATATTTATGGATGGAACATAGGATTTTTTCATTATGAAGTAGATGACTTGGATTATTGGGAAAAATATTGGATTAAAAAGTATGCACAGTATGGTTACCAGCTCAGGAACAAAACAGCCGGCGGGCAGGGCGAGGGCAAGAAGCAGATTGACGAGTACCGCCCCGCCAAAGGCTATAGGGATGGCATAGAGCAGGGTAAAAGGATGTTGGCGAGGGAATTACTGTCTATCGCAGAAAAGCACCTTAAAATCGATCTGAGAGAGGATAAGAGGGGAAATAAGATTTCTCAGAAGCAATATGAGAAATTCATGGCACTGATCCATGCGGAGGGCAACGATGAAAGCTTACATGATAGTGACTAATGATGAACTGGAACTGCCGGTGAAGATGGATATCTTTGGTGCAAAAGCCGCGGCTGATTATCTAGGGATCCCTGAACAGACATTTCGGACATGCCTGCATAGGGATTCATGGTGCCGGAAAACGCATAGGTATAAGGCTGTGGTTGATGAAGATGCTACGATAAGGCTCAGGGCAGAGCGCAAGGCAGAAATGGATGCACATTGGAAATATAAGCGTGCATTTGACCCTGCATACCGCGAGAGAAGACATAAATACGACAGAGAAAGGTGGATAAAGAAACGTGAGCAGAGGATTTCACAGTGATGATGAATTGCGGGAGATGGAGGAGCATCCGGGAGAGATGTCAAGGCATATCGGGCGGGCAAAACCGTATGACTGCAGCTATCAGGCAATGGCGAAGAAACCAAAGATACATGCAGAAAGAAGTGAGAACCATCAAGATATATGCCGTGAAGAATGACAAGGACAGCTACCCAAATATAGGGGACGGGCTGTTGGAAGTCTCAGAAAGCCGGCCGACATTCTTCCGGCTGGTGGGGAACAACCGGCATTACCCGTACAGAGATTTTACTTTTTATGACCGGAACGGGGTGCTGATACCGAAGCAGTTTTTGAGAGTGTGAGAAAGGAGTGAATGCAAGATGAAATTTATCGTGACTTTATCAGATATGGTTGGAGTTGCATTAATCGCATTGTTGGTTTTGGTATGGATAATATTAGGAATGATTATCTTAATAAACATTGCGAAAGAAAACATCGAATACAGGATCGACAAATGGAAAAGAGAACGAGAAGCCATGAAAGAATGGGAAAGGATCAATGATGGAGAGACTGACAACTAGAAATATAGCAGGAGTGGCGGTGTATAAGAATCCGTTTGAATGCGAAAGATGCGGAGAGAAAATTTGGAGACTGCCTGATTACGGAAATGGTAGTCCTACGGAAAAATTAGCTGATTATGAGGATGCCGAGGAACAGGGATTGCTACTGCGGTTGCCAATCAGTGAAGATACACCAGTGTATTCTATCGAGTATTGTTGTGAAAAAAACAAAAGTAATCGGTCTGGAATATGTTTTAGAGGATTTTGCGAGAATTGTAGTGATAAGGCGTACTACATACGTGAGAGCGTAGCTAAACATTGCAGCATTTGCGAAATTAATAAATCGGTATTCTTTACCCGTGAGGAAGCCGAAGCCAAGCTGAAAGAAATGGAAGGTGCGGAATGAAGAGAGAAGAAGCTATCAAGGATTTGGACATTATCAGGTTTAATCCTCATTGGGATGAGCTTGTAAATGAAGAATATTGGCAAGAACTTATGGAAATGGCAATCACCGCCTTGCAGAATCAGTCGGTTTGGATTCCAGTAAGTGAGAGACTGCCGGAGAAAAACGGTAAATATCTTGTCTTTTTAACTAATCCTGTTAGAAACCAATCTGATAATGTGTTTACAAGTTGGTACAACGTATATTACAAAGAGTTTGAGACAGAGAAATCCTTGGATTATGTAAAAGCCTGGATGCCACTGCCGGAACCGTACCGGGAAAGTGAGGTAGAGAATGGCAAATAGGAACACACTGCATAGCAACAAATTGGATGCTTTTCGCAAATGGCTTATAAAAACCGGATGGACGATTGAAGAACCGAAAGGTATATGGGAAGTATTAAGAGCGAAAAAGGCAGGAAGACAGAATCCCTTGATTGTCTATCAAAAAATGAACAAAGAGCATTTAAGCGTGCTGGACAGAGATATTGATGTCATCAAGAAATTTTTGCAAGAAAAGTAGGTGGAAGATGGTGAAATGTAATAATTGCAAGAATTTAGAAACAAAGGATAATGGTTTTGATGCGTACTCATGGTGCGAGAAAATCAACGACTGTCCGCATGAGGACATAGAAAGAGATTGCGAGCACTACGCACCTATTACCAATGCAGACAGAATCCGTAGCATGACGGACGAGGAACTTTTAGATTTCATTTGTTCAATCGAAACATATGATGAGGGTAGCGCAAAGACCATAGAGGGCGGTGTTGCAATGTGTTCTGTGACAGAGGTGGAGCAGTGGTTGAAAGCAGAAAGCGAGGAATGAGGATGCAGGATAGATATTTATTCCGTGGAAAGCGGATTGATAACGGAGAGTGGGTTATTGGAAATTGTATTGATGATGGTGTAACAGGGCAAGTATTTATTCATACAGTTGGTAACTCGGTAAATGAGAGTGATAAGGTCGGAGAAGAAGGATGTTTGCAGTTTGTGGCATTTGAGGTAGCCCAAGCCACAATTTGCCAGTGCACCGGACTTAAGGACAAGAACGGCAATCTGATTTGGGAGAATGATATTGTTAGTTATTGTGATTGCACAAAAGAAGACTACGTGATTGCGTGGGAACAGAATAAGGCTTGTTTTGAATATCAGGAATACAGCTGTTCAATGATGAATTTTGATGAATTAAGCGGTTGTGAAGTTGAAGTTATCGGAAACATATTTGATAACCCGGAACTGTTGGAGGAGTAATATGGCGACATGCAAACGCAAAAATCGTAATTGTCGGTATGAGTATAATCAAAATTCTTACCAGTGCAAGAAATGTATTGAGGAAAAATTAAATCAATATCCGATTACTTGTGAAGATTGTCATTACGGTGGTTGGGGAATATGCAATAAAAGAGGTAAGAATCAGCGGAGAATGAGACCTTGTGAGGATTTTAAATGGAGTTAAGGAGGGTAGCCATGACGGAGAATGAAGCAATCAAAGAACTTGAGACTTCTATTGATTTAGCCAAAATGTGTACACAGAATTACGAGAGAAAAAACGAAATCCAAGGTTACAAGATGGCAATCAAGGCACTGGAAGAAGTACAGCAGTACAGCCAGATTGGAAAGATTAGCACCTGTAAGAATGCCGTTGAGATCTGCAAAGCTATGATCGAGCGTGGGATTGACCCGGACAATATCGCTGAGTACATCAAGTTTGAGGATAACCTGATGCAAAGAGGGTACGACCTCAAAAGGCTGCTTGAGATGATGGAGAAGCATAAGCAGTACTGCCAAATCGGCACGGTGGAGGAATGCCGTGAAGCTGTGGAGAAGCAGACGGCGAAGAAACCAACACTTATTGACTATAAAAAATATGCAAATTTCGTAGATAATGCACATTTTCTTCGAGATGCATATTGGTGTCCTAATTGTAAACAAGTTGTAAGAAGCGGTTCATTCTGCGATGGTTGTGGTCAGAAATTAGATTGGAGGGCGAACGATGAGGCTGATTGATGCGGATCATTTGTTATTTCTTCTCAATTCTGCGATAGAGTTGCGGAAGAAATTACGCAGAAATACATCAGATTTAAATATGATGGTTGATGCTGTTAATGATGAGCCGACCGCCTACGACCCGGACAAGGTTGTGCAGCAGTTGGAAGAACGAACAGCATTCCTGAAAGACTGTACGAAGTATGGAAATAAGACAACAGATCAGCAGTCAAAATCCTACGACACTATGATGATGTATGAGGTCAAGGATTTGGTAGATGATTTGTTGGAGATTGTAAAGGCAGGTGGAACAGATGGCAATTAAACCGATTTTATTCAATACAGAAATGGTTCGGGCAATTCTGGACGGACGGAAGACCTGCACCCGGCGTATATGCAAAGATGCAAATGAGTATACCGTACCGGATATTGAATTTTATAATGCCGACAAGAGAACTTATGCAGTACATAACTTTGCTGATAAGGAACAGATGGAACAGTTAAGTACAGCGGAGAGAACCTGTCCTATCTGTCCGGGCGATATCCTGTATGTCCGGGAAACATGGGAACATTTTGATTGTTGTTGTTGCGAGGGAGACGAACATGGAAATTGTTACCAAGAACCACAACAGATCGTCTTGAATAAAAGCTATGGCTGTTATATGTACCGGGCAACAGATGAAATATATGGAGATGCAAGGTGGCACCCATCTATCCACATGCCAAAAGAAGCGGCACGTATCTGGCTGAAAGTTACGGATGTAAGAGTAGAGCGGTTGCAGGAGATTACAGAGAAACAAGCATGCATGGAGGGCACAGACCCGTGGGATGAAGTATGTTACGAAAACAACGGATGGCATCCAACGTTTTCAGACCCAGACAGTGGTGGAGACCCTAATATGATCGATGGATTTCATAAACTTTGGAACTCCACCATAAAGAAGTCCGACATTGACCGCTACGGTTGGGATGCTAATCCTTACGTTTGGGTGATATCGTTTGAGCGGTGCGAGAAGCCGGAAGGAGTGTGAACGATGAAAATACTGATTGATATTCCAAAGGAATTTGAAGTGGACTATAACACAGACAGATTCGCAGAGTTCTTCCATCGATGTCTTGCGGATATGGATACCTGCTGCGGTAACTACGAATTTGAAACCGCAGAGATGATGGAAAAGGCATTCACAGAGAGCAGAATTTACGACCCGGATAAGGTTACGGATCAGATGCGTAAGACAATGGGAGTAAGTCCCATTACGAACACAATCTATTATGGTACTGTTAAAAATGATATGTGGGTCGGTAAAAAAGAAAACGTAACAGATATGGCGATAAAAGCTGTTTTTGAGTGGTTTATGCACAAGCACGAACAGGGCTGTCCTGATGGAGATTACCAGATACGTTTTCCGGGAATACCATATGTGCTAACTATGAAGAAAGAAGAAAAAGGTGGAGCAGATGCAGAACATTGATTACACCGCCCTGTACGAGCAGAATGCGGACTTTAAGCGTTACGTTGACCGATATTGCACCAAGCACCGTATCAGCGTCGCAGAAGCCTTACAGCATTACCTGGTGCAGATGGCAGGCATGATGTACAAGGAGCAGGCAGAAACGATAGTTAGATAAAACCAAGAAAGGAGCCGAGACTCTGGCCAGAGTGAAGCATATGCGGTCTCCTTGAAAAAATGAAAAAATTAAAATGTGAGATTTACAGAGATTCAATGCAGAACTATAAGAAATATGCCATACCTCCGGCACAGCTTATCATTGCCGATGTCCCGTATAATGTAGGCAAAAATTTCTACGGTAGTAACCCTATGTGGTACAACGGTGGGGATAACAAGAACGGCGAAAGCAAGCTGGCAGGTAAGGCGGCATTCAATTCCGATTTCAACTTCAATCTGTATGAGTATTTCCATTTCTGCTCAAAGATGCTGAAAAAGGAAGACAAGAATAGCGTTACCAAGGGGAGAAGTAGCAACAGTCCTTGCATGATCGTGTTCTGCTCTTTTGAACAGATGCCTACGCTGATTGATGCCGCCTATAAGCATGGATTCGTCCATTACATACCGTTGGTATTTGTTAAAAATTACAGTCCACAGGTGCTTAAGGCAAATATGCGGGTGGTTGGTGCTACTGAATATGCTCTTGTGTTCTACCGTGACAAGCTGCCGAAGTTCCGGAACGGTGCCAAGGTTGATGAGGACGGAAAGACGATACGTGGCACTGGAAAAATGATTTTTAATTGGTTCAGTTGGGAGAAAGACGGAAAAGATATTCCGAAAATCCATCCGGCACAGAAGCCGGTAGTGGTGCTGAAAAAATTGATAGAGATTTTTACAGATCCCGGTGATGTAGTGATTGATCCTTGCTGTGGTAGCGGTAGTACCTTAAGAGCAGCCGCAGAGATCGGGAGAAGTGCATTCGGATTTGAGATTGACCGCAACTTTTATCAGAGAGCCAAAAATGAGATGATTGTCTTTGAAAGAGATAATCAGATTAGTTTTGAGGATATTCCGGGGGGGGTGATGCCATGATTAACGGAGAACTGATCGTTGACAACTTTGCCGGCGGCGGGGGCGCGTCCACCGGAATAGAGATGGCAACCGGATACAGTGTGGATATTGCCATTAACCATGATCCGGAAGCTATCCGGATGCACAAGGCTAATCACCCAAACACAAAGCATTATTGTGAGGACGTATGGCAGGTGGATCCAGTGAAAGCATGCAATGGGCATCCGGTAGGCCTTGCCTGGTTTAGCCCGGACTGCAAACACTTTTCTAAAGCCAAGGGTGGAAAACCCAAGGACAAATTTATCCGCGGTCTTGCATGGGTAGCCTGCAGGTGGGCGGGACTGGTACGACCAAGGGTGATCATGTTGGAAAACGTGGAAGAGTTTAAGACCTGGGGACCGCTTAATAGACGGCATCATCCGATTAAGGCAAAACAGGGTAAAACCTTTGAAAAATTTGTGCAGCAGCTTACAGATTTGGGTTATGAAGTGCAGTTTAAGGAATTGGTTGCAGCCGATTACGGTGCGCCCACCATGCGAAAGAGATTTTTTATGATTGCGCGGTGTGACGGCAAGTCGATCATCTGGCCGGAGCCAACACATGGACCAGCTGACAGTGAGGCTGTTAAGGCTGGTCTCTTAAAACCGTATGTGGGTGCATACACGCAGTTAGACTTTTCCTTGCCGTGCCCCAGCATCTTTGACACCTCGGAAGAGATCAAAGAGAAATATGGAATCCGGGCGGTGCGACCGCTGGCACCGAAAACGATGGAGCGGATTGCAAGGGGATTGAAAAAGTTTGTATTGGAGAATCCAGAGCCATTTATTATTCAGTGCAACCACGGCGGCGAGCGTAGACCGAACGATATCCGGGATCCGATGCCAACTATAACCGGAAAGCACGGTTACGGTGTGGTAGAACCCTACATGATTCCTATTGGATATGGGGAAAGAGACGGGCAAGCACCCAGAGTACATGATATAGAGAAACCATTGCCAACCATAGTTGGAAGTGGAAAACATTATCTGTGCGAGCCGTACATGGTACAGATTGGGCAGACTGGATTTACGGCAGACAGAAGCAAGGATGTGAGAGAACCGCTCACAACCATAGTAAGCAAGAATGAACATTGCCTGATAAGTCCTACTCTGATCCAGTACCATTCCGAGACGGCGCAGGGAGAAGTCCGCGGGCAGACCATAAAAGATCCGATTATGACCGTTGATGGATCGAACCGGTATGGACTGGTTACCTCATTTCTGCATAAGTATTATGACGGTGGCTACAAGGGAGCAGGAGAGAGCATGGAGAAGCCATTGCCGACAGTCACCTCATGGGACCATAACAGTGTGGTGACGGCAAACTTGATCCAGATGAATAATCACTGTGACGGCCGGGACGTGAGGGATCCAATACCTACAATTACAGCCGGCGACGGGCACTTCGGAGAGGTTAGAGCCTTTTTGATTAAATATTATGGGGATGCTACCGGTCAGGACATTGAGCAACCGCTTGATACGGTTACGACCAAAGACAGATTTGGGTTGGTGACAATTGAGGGCGTGGATTATCAGATTGTGGATATCGGGCTTCGGATGCTGGAGCCGCGGGAGCTGTACGGATGCCAGGGATTTCCGGACGATTACATAATTGACCATGATTACACCGGAAAGACCTATCCGCGCAGCGAACAGGTCCGCCGATGTGGCAATGCGGTATGCCCGCCAATCCCTGCGGCACTGGTAAGAGCAAACCTGCCGGAATTATGCGTGGCGGAGCGTACACCAAACATGAGAATAGAAGCAGAGCAGACCGGGCAACTTCGGTTTGCGTAGGAGGCAGGCTATGACAGAGCATAATAAAAAGATTAGAGATAAGATTCTAAAGGCAATTATATCTTACACCACGGAGCATGGATACCCTCCTACGCTCCGTGAAATTGGGAACGAGGTAGGGCTGCATAGCAGTAGTGCAGTCCACCAACATATAACCTGGATGCTCGCGGATGGGATACTGGAGACAGATGCAGAAGGATCGCCGCGGGCAATACGGGTACCTGGATATGAGTTTCAGCAAGTTACCGGCAAATTAAAATCTCCCGTAAACACGGGGCGGAAATCGAACTAGTAAAGAAAATTTACTAGTTGGGCAAATGAACTACCGAATTTTCCTCGGTAGTTCGGATTAAAGAAAGCGAGGATATTATCTATGATTAAACAGGAAATCAGTGAGATTAAGAAATTATTTACAGAAAGGAATTGTTCTATCACCCGAATCTGCGGATGTTACGTGGATGGGGAGAAGAATAAGAAAACCGAATTGAAGCAGGCATTTCTGGCACTGCCGGAGGAGGAAATGTTCAAGTATTTCGAGATCCTGCACAAGAGTCTGTCCGGTACCATCGGCAAGAATCTTCTGAATTTGGAATTTCCGCTGGAGAGTGAGAGCGAGGGCGGAACACAGGAGTTCCTGCTGCGCCTGCGGGACAGCAAATTAAGAGACGATGCACTGCTGGAGCAGTTCTACGACCGCATCATTGAATCTTATGAATATGTGGGCAATTATCTGATCCTGCTGATCCACGATGCCTACGATGTACCGGGACGCACTAAGGATGGTGCAGAGATGGAGGATGCTTCCGATGAGGTGTACGAGTACATACTAGCATGCATCTGCCCGGTAGATCTGTCCAAGACCGGTTTGAGTTATAACGCAGAAGAGAATACCTTTCAGAACCGTCTCCGTGACTGGGTGGTAGGGATGCCGGATACTGCTTTTCTGTTTCCCGCGTTTAATGACCGCAGCGCAGATATTCACAGCACACTGTATTACTCCAAGAATGCTGCTGATTTGAAAGATGATTTTATTGATAAGGTGTTGGGATGTTCGATCCCCCTGCCTGCGGACTGCCAAAAAGAAGCATTCCAGGCGTTGGTAGAAGAGGTACTGGGAGATAACTGCTCCGTGGAAGCTATTAAGAACATCCACGAAGAACTGACTGAGATTGTGCAGGAGCATAAGGAGGACCCTGATCCTGTGGTATTAGATAAAAACAAAGTTGAGACCATCTTTGCCAAAAGTGGTTTGGATGATGACAGCATGGAGGCATTTGACCAGTGCTACGACGATACCGTAGGACCGGACACGGAGTTGATGCTGGACAATATTTACAGCAGCCGCAGTTTTGAGGTAAAGACGCCGGATGTGACGGTAAAGGTAAATCCCGATCGTACAGATCTTGTGGAAACGAAGCTGATTGACGGAAGGCGGTGTTTGGTCATTGATCTGCAGGGATCCGCAGAGGTGAACGGTGTAACTGTGAAACCTATGTAACTTAGGATTTAGCGGAGGTACGGAAATATGAAAAGACAATGCAACGGAAATGTTGATGAGTGCTTTGAGTGTGGAAAATATTATGCTTCATTCTCTCCTCATTTTGAAAAGGAAAAAAACAAATTAAGAGAAGTAATTACAATATATTGCTGCTACGGCACAAGTGGAACGTTTGATGCAAATACAAGAGAAAGAATTGAATCGTATTAGGATTTAGTGTATTAGAAAGTAGGTAAAAAGATGTTTGATACTTATAGTCCAACACAAAAAGTAAATGTAAATGCGGTTAGCGGAACATTGTCAAAAACTTGTAAAGATAGCTATTTTCAGTGTTGTCAAAGAGGAAGTAGAAATTTTGATGACATTGTAAATAAAAGACATGTTGTTATATTGCAGGCAATGATTATGTCCAATGATTATGTGATGTTTGAAGTTATTTCGCAAAAAGATTTTGAAAAAATAGCTGAAAATTAGAAGTTTCTTTGGGAGAATGGAGGTAGTGAAAATGCCAGACATTACAGAAATTATCAATATTATAGAAAAATCATGGGGAGTGAATTCTATTGGTTGTCCTTTTGGTTCATGTACATAGGAATTTGCGAACGAAAAAATGATAGAAATTGCCAATAAAAATAATTTTCCTGATGATGTACTTAAATTGATTAAAGCTAATCCGATTAAGTTTCATAAATGTCAGAAATTTGATAACGGGCGTGGCATAGGTAGATACTATGCAAATTTGGTAAGACAAATAAATTAGGATTTAGTGGAGGAATGAAATGTTAAAACCAAATTGTGAAGCAAAAGAATTTGAAAAGTACGGATTTAAGCGTTGTAAAGGAACAGCAAAAGAAAGCGAATGTTATTATTTGTGCGTTGCCAGAGGGTGCAAAATGCTTTTCGTAAGTAATTGTTGTTTTTGTGTTAATGATTGGAAAGACGATGATCCACGAATACATAAAAATCCAAATTGCAAATACAGAGATCATAGAGATTCACTAGATATTATATATGATTTGATTAAGGCTGATATGCTGGTTAAGGTAAACTGAAATATTAGGAGTTAGGGGAGGAATATTATGGACAATGAGATTATTTCCTTCAATCTAGCAAGAATCGAGCGAGGAAGAGAAAAGCTTTGCAAATGCAATCCACCTCATTACGAGGTCGATACGGTAAACAGGATTGTAAGCTGCCAAGATTGCGGTGCTACAATAGATGCCTTTGATGCGCTGGTTACACTGGCTAAAAGATATGAGCAGCTGGAGGATGCACAGCGAAAAATGCTATCTAAAGCCAAGCTATACGAAGCAATGGCAGATGCGGAATTCAAGCGGATGCGGAGGAATAAAACATTCCGGGACATGGACGAGAATCGCAGAAAAGGTTTATATCCTATATGTCCTAAATGTGCGGAAGTGATTGATCCGGCAGATATCCGGGAATGGACACGCATCTGAGTTGAAAGAGAGTATAAAATGTCACGACTTATAACATATCAGTCCGGTGGATTTACAAATTACGGAATCAGCTATCGGAAATATAGTCCAGAAGAATTGGAGGAAAGATCAATGCAGGAAGAAGTTAATACAAGGGTAAAGACCAAGGAGACCGAAGTTGATTACATCACCGAGATACATAAGGATATGGTAGAGAATGGTAAGCATTGGTATACCAACTCTTATGATTTTACGAACGGTGATAGGGTTAAAATCACTGTGGAAATACTTAAGTAAACTGAAATTTAGTGAAGGAGAATGGCTTATGATTTGACAAAAACGAAGTAATATGCTATATTCTAATCAGTCTCACAGCGTAGATGGTCGTTGTGATGGTTCCGCTGCCGATTCTGGCGGGCACGGGTTGAAATAGTTTTTCTGTTTCAAAATAGAAGAGAGAGGATAAAACCTCTCTCTTGCTTTTTTATAACACCATTTCTGCAATTCCAACCAATTTCCCGGTAGGTCTTCCGATTTCATCTCCATTGTTATAAATTCTTACAAATAACTTTTTGTTTTTGGAATCAGATATTAACTCATGGTCTGTATAAATAACTCTTCCAAATTCTATGCCTTTTGTTCCGTCTTGCAAATTAACAATATGCACGGTTTCCGAATCGTAAATAATAATGTTTATTTCGTCTGGCTCTGCTCTGCCTGTGTAAGGATTACAATAAATGCAATTGCTTCCATCCTCCATGTAACATAAATACATTTTTGCTAATTCTTTCATAATTTCCACATTTTAACCTTTCGTTTGTAAATTTGCTTCAATGCAATCAATGATAAATTGATTTAGGCTCTTCCCTGATGCTTCCGCAGCGGATCTGTACTCCTCTTTCTTGCCTTTTGGCATGACCAGATTTACCCGGTCATACTTTGCAGAGATGTACTTGTTCACAGCTTTTTGTGATGCTTTTGTTGTTGGCACTTGCTCACCTCCTTGCTGATGAGACAAGTATACACCATTGATATATTTGTGTAAATATACATTGTTCACAATATATTTGCGTAAATATTGTTAATAATGCCAGTAGATATATTTGTGTAAATATAGTAAGATAACATCATAAGGAACAGCAACCGAGCCGGAGCGGATTCCCGGCAGAAAGTGAGGAAAATATGACGAAAGCAAATAAGGAGATTTTACAGACATACCGCAAATTACAGCATGAATTTGACGAATCCATATCGTGGGCTGACTGGGTAGGCAGAAGATGCCGCATACTGGCAGAAACATCACCGAACGTATCTTGCAAGGTATTTAATAGGCTTGTGAATAGTATATGCAAATAGGGAGAGCATAACGCTTTCCCTATTTTTCTGCAATCATTCTGTTGATCTCCTGACAGTCCTCCTGCGCTTGCTGATAGAGCGTGTAAGCCGTGTCGGCTTTTATTGCGGATCCTGCTTTTTCTGCTAGAATCCGATAGTCATTCATTTTCTGAGCGCATCCATACTGCGCATACTCCAGTAATTTCTGTTTTTCCATATCCTTCTCCTTTGGTGGTCGGTTATCTGTTACAATAAAATCATAGGTCTTTTTGTCGGATGATGTCAAAAGGTTTTCAGCGCGACTTCCGACTATTATTTTAAATATGTGCTGTCAAGTGAAAAAATAACGGTTGTTGTTGAAAAGTAATAACGTATGTTATATAATTGATGTATAATAGATTGTTTATGGAGTAGCTTATGCAGATTATCGAAAAGAATATCAAAGAGTTAATTCCATATGAGAAGAACCCACGGAAGAACGATAAATCCGTGGATAAAGTTGCGCAGAGCATTGACCAGTTTGGATTCCGTGTCCCGGTGGTGATAGACAAGGACAATGTCATCGTCTGCGGGCATACCCGGTACAAGGCAGCGCAAAAGTTACACCTTGCATCTGTTCCGTGTGTGGTGGCTGATGATTTGACGGATGAGCAGATAAAAGCATACCGACTGGTAGATAACAAGGTGGGCGAGGATTCCGAGTGGGACATGGACTTACTACACGGAGAACTTGCGGATATTATCGACATTGACATGACAGATTTCGGATTTGATGTTTCTAATTTGGAAGAAGAGCCGGAAGAGCCTGAGTATTACGGTGCAGAGCGTGAGCGCACATTTGAAGCGTACAATTTGTACGATGTGGATGGTGGAAGACTGACGGATTACTGGCAGATGCCGGTGCTAAAGAAGTGCAAGCACATCCCCACTGACATGTTAAGCTTTAATTATGCCAAGACTTCTAAGTCATTTGAAAAAGGTATTCATTTTTACATTGACGATTACCAATTTGAGAGGATCTGGAATGCCCCGCATGATTACATGGACATTCTTAAGCAATTCGACTGTGTCCTGACACCGGATTTCTCTTTGTATACCGAGATGCCGCTGCCGATGCAGATTTGGAATGTATATCGCAGTAAGCTGATAGGGCAGATTATGCAGGACTACGGCATAAATGTGATACCTACACTGCAATGGTGCGGGGAAAACTCTTTTGACTTTGCTTTTGACGGAATAGAGCCGGGTGGTACGGTATCTGTATCCACTATCGGGGTAAAGCGTGACGAGGAAGCAAGTAAGATATGGGTAGCCGGAATGGATGCGGCTATGGAGCATTTGAAACCGTCAGCAGTAGTTGTGTATGGCGGTGACATAGGATATAATTTTGGTAATTGCAAGGTGGTCTATATCAAGAACCACAACGCAGAAAGGATAAGCCATGAGGTATAACTTACAATTCTTTGGTGGCAGGGGTGCCAGCGCAGGAACCAGTAACAGTCCTTTGGAGCGCAATGCGAAACCAAGACAGATAGAGACACAGTACAGAACACCCTCCGTAAATATGCGGGGGATAACTGGCTATAAAGACGAAATCCTTGAAGCTAAAGCTGATAAAGATGGCAATGTCACTTTTGAATATGCTACTCCCAAGACAAGAGATAAGACAGCCAAGACCAACAAGACAGAATATGTAACGTATGAAGTGTCCCACGGAGCCATAAACGGTGAGATATTCGGGGTAAATCTTGATAAAGCCAACTCTGTATCCGGGCAGACTTACAATCTGCGGGAAGAACTTAAGAAGAAAGGTTTCAAGTGGGATGGCAAGAAAAAAGCATGGGTTAAATAAGGGGTGAGTAACTATTGACACGAGAGCAGAACTTAATACCTGGCGGATATAAGCTATCAGTCGAAGAACAGTCGATGGGCGGTAAGCGGTCGGGAGAGGTCAGAAGGCAGAAAAAGACCATGTCTGCTCTTGCAACGATGATGGTCAATGCACAGCTTCAAGGCAAGACCAAAGATACCATAAAAAAACAATTCGGCTTGTCTGATGACGATGATATTACCATTGCCAGTGCCATGATGGCGGGGCAGATGCAGTCCGCCATGAAAGGTGACAGCAAGGCATTTAATGCTATCTCCGCTCTTATCAAGGAGCAGGAAGATAAGGAAGCAAAGGCAGAAGCAGAGCGCATTGCAAAGCTTAATCAGCATTATCATTTAGACCTTGACATGATTCCTGATAACTTCCACTCGGTGATCCGGGACATCCGAAACGAGAAGCACCAGGAATATGTATTCAAGGGTGGCCGAGGTGGAACGAAGTCCTCTGACATTGCACAGATCATCATAGAGTTGATGCGGAACAACCATGATGTACACGCTGTGGTATGTCGTAAGGTCGGCAACACTCTGAAAGATTCCGTATACAGTAAGATCAAGTGGGCTATTGGTAAACAGGGATTTACGGAGGAGTTTGATGCACACAAGTCACCACTAGAGATCACTCTTAAAGCCACTGGACAGAAAATCTACTTCCGTGGTGCTGACGAGCCGGAGAAGATCAAGTCTATCTCACCGGAGTTTGGATATATTGCTATCCTGTGGTTCGAGGAACTTGATCAGTTCGCAGGACCCGAAGAAATCCGTAACATTACCCAGTCTGCTATCCGTGGCGGTGACAAAGCGTGGATATTTAAGTCATTCAATCCACCCAAGCCTGCGAATAACTGGGCGAATAAATATGTCTTAGAACCAAAGGGCAACATGATCGTGCACCACTCCACCTACTTAGATGTGCCTATGGAATGGTTGGGGCAACCGTTCATTGACGAAGCGGAGCATTTGAAAGAGGTAAACCCGGATGCATACGATCATGAGTACATGGGAATTGCAAACGGCAACGGTGGCAACGTGTTTGAATATTTGGAGATCAGGGAGATCAAAGATGAAGAGATTCGCACGTTTGATAGAATCTATCAAGGACAGGACTGGGGATGGTTCCCAGATCCTGCAGCGTTCATTCGGCTGGCATACAATCCGGCACAGGAATGCATATACATGATAGACGAGCATTATGTCAACAAGACCACAAACGCAGACAATGCAAAGTGGATCATCGACAAAGGGTACAATGATTATGCGATCACTTGTGATTCTGCAGAGAAAAAATCCACCAACGACTATAAAGATGCCGGTCTCCCTGCCAAGAATGCAATTAAAGGCCCTGGATCTGTGGAATACGGTATGAAGTGGTTACAGTGTCGTAAGATTGTAATTGACCCACGCAGGACACCGAACGCATACAAAGAATTTTCGGAATATGAATACGAACGGGACAAGGACGGAGAAATAATCAGCGGTTATCCCGATGAGAATAACCACTTGATAGATGCAACGAGATATGCTCTTGAAAGATTCTGCAACAAGCGAGGTACGAGCGCATAATGGGACTGATTCAGACTATAAAAGGATGGGTAAATATGCTGTTAAAGAGAAAAGCAGAAGATGAATTTCTGGTGGATGCTATCAACACAGACACGATGGACAAATTTATTAAGAAGTGTGTGCAGATCTATCAGGGCAAGCCGAAATGGGTGAACGAGGAAGACAATGTCAAAACTATCAACTTTGCGAAGTCTATCTGCTCCGAGGTTGCGCGACTGGCCACTCTTGCCATCGGGATCACGGTTGATGGCTCTGCGCGGGCAGACTGGTTGCAACAGCAGATTGAGAATGTGTACTTCAACCTCCGGCACTGGGTAGAATATGGCTGCGTGTACGGCACAGTGATCCTTAAGCCAAACGGCACAGGAATTGACCTGTTCACACCAGACAGATTCTTGGTGACGGAATGTGTCAATGATAAAATAACTGGTGTTATCTTCTATTTTTCCGAAAAAGTTAAAAAGGATCTGTGGTACACCCGACTGGAATATCACAGATTTGCCGATAATGGCTCTTATCTGATTGACAATGTGTGCTATGAGGGAAAGAGCAAGGATGATACCTACAAAAAGGTTGATATCTCCGAGACACCGTGGAATGGACTTCTTGAAAGTGCTGTGATAGGTGGTATAGAACAGCCTTTGTATGGTGTCATGCGCACTCCGCAGGCAAATAACATAGACATCGACAGTCCTCTCTCAATGCCTATATTTTCTGAAGCGTTGGAAGAACTGAAAGACCTTGATATTGCTTACAGCCGAAACAGTAATGAAATCGGGGACAGCAAGCGCACAGTGTTGATGGATTCTGACAAACTGTTTCCGTTCCAGTCTTCAGAGTTATTTAGACTTGATCCCACCATTGCCGCAGGCAGGATGAAAGAAAAGATGGGAATGCCGAATTATGTCAAGATTGTAGAGGGCAATGGCTCAGATGATTTCTACCAGGAGATCAATCCCACACTGCAGACACAGACCCGACTGGATGGAATCAATGCTATTTTGTCGCAGATTGGATATAAGATTGGCTTCAGCAATGGATATTTCGTATTCAATCAGAAAACTGGCATGGTTACCGCCACGCAGGTCGAATCTGATGACCGCAGAACAATCCAGTTTATCAAAGATGTACGGGACAAATTAGAGGACTGTTTGGATGATACCATCTATGCACTGGACGTGATGGCTACGCTTTACGGGCTGGCTCCGGCCGGAACATATGAAGTAACATATGACTTCGGAGATATTACATATAATCGAGAAGAAGACCGCCTGCGGTGGTGGCAGTATGTTCAAGCGGGAAAGGTCCCGGCATGGATGTTTTTTGTGAAATTTGAAGGCATGAGCGAGGAAGAAGCCAAAGCTATGGTGGATGAAGCCCAGCCCAAGGAAGAAATGCTGTTTCCAGAGTAAAACAATTGCTCTTTTACCATTTTGGAATAATAGAACACAAATAACTTATCATCTTCTGCATTTGCGCTGACCGAGAAGTGAGAGAATAAGCGGTTATAGCCTCCTTTCTAAAAAATCATAAAGGGGTGATAGAGTGGCACATGACAAGAATTACTATGCATCAGAATTTCATAAGTACTCTATCCACCGGACGGAAAAGGGTATTCGGATAGATATTAACTTCCAACCACTGGGAGCGGCTCTTGACCGGGCACAGCTTGCACTGGACAACCAGGTATGGCACGATATGCAACGGCATATGCCACGGAGAGATGGGGAACTGATACGGAGGACTAACGCTCTGAATGAAGTATCTGCCGGATCGGGTGAGGTCCATGTGTATGACCCTACTCTGCCGTATGCACATTATATGTACATGGGCGAGAAATATATTGACCCGGTGTGGCGGGTTGGTGGCTTTTACGGTATTCTGCCGGATAAAGAGGGACAATGGTGGAGCCGAAAGAAAGTAACCAAGATTCCAAGCGGAGAACCGCTGAATTATACAAACCCTGAAGCAATTTCTCTGTGGGATGTGGAAGCTATAGAGAGATACGGTGATGACTGGGTGGAAGTAGTCAGACGGGTATTAGAGGGGAGTGACTTGAATAATTGATAACTCCTGAATATTTGAATGAGGTGATCCAAGGGGTAGAACTGGCGGTAAATCGTCTGAACAACCAGTTGCTGAAAGAGGTTGTAAAAAAGATCGTAGAAGCCTTTTACTCCGGCAAAGACATATTGATGCCGTCTACCATTCATAAATTGCATCAGATCGTACAAAGTGGATACACACTTGACGAGATTCGAAAGACCATAGAGAATGCACTGCCGGATATATCCTCAGAGATCCATAAGGCATTTTTGGAATCTGCTAATACCATAGCAGCATACAATTATGAGTTTTCAAAATTGATAATCCATGAGTACAATATCAACCGGGAGATGCCGGAATATACTTTTGAAAACATTCCGCGGTCTGCCAAGGACCTGAACATGACCAGGATGGAGATCATAAAACTGGAAAACGCATACAAGCGCACGAACGGCACTGTCAGAAATTTGACCAAGACCACCGCGATATCTGTGCAGAATGAATATATACAAGCTTGTGACGATGCTTTTATGAAAGCACAGGCGGGAGTTCCGGTACAGCAAGCTGTCAATGAGGTTGTGGAAAAGCTTGCTAAACAAGGAATCACGACAGTAGAATATCCCACCGGGCACACAGATAAGATTGATGTTGCTATTGCAAGGGCAGTTCGCACTGGAATCAACCAGGCAAACAGCGAAATCATTCTAACACGCTGTGCAGAAATGGGAATCCAGTATGTAAAAGTTAGTCAGCACTTGGGAGCGAGAGTTACCAAACATGATGACTACACAAACCATTCATGGTGGCAAGGTAAGATTTATTCCCTTGACTGGACAAAGGATGTGCTTAGCAAAAACATGACATCTGTTCCGATACAGGATGACGAATTTGGTTATTTGCAGGAATTAAAGCAGAGACTCATGGTAGAAAAGAAATATAACTACCCTGACTTTGTGGATACTTGCGGATATGGTCAGATTGAGGGAATCATCGGTATAAACTGCCGCCATACGTTTCAAATGTGGCTTCCGGGAATTAATATCAACCATGATGAGCCGATTGACCCAAAAGAGAATGAAGAGCGGTATCGGCACGAGCAAGAACAGCGGGCAATGGAGCGTAGCATCCGCAGAATGAAAGGTGAGCGAAAGGCTCTGCAGCAGATCCCACGGAATGAAAACACGGATGCAAAGATTGCGCTGTTGACAGAAAAAATCAAGAAAGCTGTCGAGAAGTACCAGAAACATTGCAAAAAATACGGTCTGCCATATTATTCTGACAGACTGGGAATAGGGGTGATATGATGTACACATATTATAATCCGAATCCAAACGGATCCACGGTAGGTGATTGTGTTGTCCGGGCACTGTGCAAGGCTTTTTGCATGGACTGGGATAAATGCTTTTCGGAACTGGTCGCATATGCCTACTGGCTGAAGGATATGCCCTCTGCCAACCGTGTATGGGGTAAACTGCTTGCAGACAAGGGATATCACCGTAAAATCTGTGATTGTGACTGTACGGTAGCTGAATTTGCCGAAAAGCACACGGACGGTATTTACATTCTTGCAATGCAAGGGCATGTTGTCTGTGTAATCGACGGTGTTTACTATGATTCGTGGGATTCCGGGCGGGAAGTACCACTGTATTACTGGCAGAAATAAAAGTACAAAAGGAGAATAATCATTATGGAGTTTTTGAACACATTTCTTTCGATTTGTGGCGGTGTTTCGATTGTGGGCGGTGCGGTTGCTATTGTATGGAAAGCTATTAATCCAGCGGTTAAACTGGGAAAGCGTGTTGAAGAGTTGGAAAAGAAAGCTGATAATGATTATGAATCCATAGAAGCTATAAAAAATGCGCAGTCTCTTCTCTGCCAAGGAATGATAGCCATGATTGATGCTCAGTTGACCGGTAACAACGTGGAAAATCTGAAAAAAACCAAGGATAGCATGATTAAATATCTTGCGGATTCCAAGTAGTGGGGGATAAAAATTGAAAATCTGTGAATTTACAATGCCGGAGATCAGATATCTGCTGGCAGAATGTAATTTTACAGAGGATGAGCGCACACTGTTTGACATGCGGTGCGTGGATGTACCACTGGAAGAATGTGCTGAGCGGATGAATGTGTCTCTCAGTACTGCCAATAGGCTAAATAAGCGAATAAAAGAAAAGATATGGAGAGTTAATAATGGGATATAGTTTGAGTAAATTATCAAAAAAATGTGAGGCTTGTCCGCAAGTAAATTCATGCGGCCATAAGAGAATGGAAATGTATGCATTGGCAGAGTTGCCACCGAAAGCGTGTGAGGATGCAGTGCAGAATGCTTCTGCAAGTGCATCAATGCCGATTCTCCGAGAGCGGATCGAAAGCCCATTAAGTCCATTTGTCTATAAAGATGAACTTGAAAAGGCATTAAACGATGCTCTTTTTAGAGATAGATTTCTTATGTATGGCGCATGATGTGACACTTTTTAGAGAGTTTACCGAAATGGTAGGCTCTTTTTTTGTGTCTTAAAATCAAAGTATGAAAAAAGGTTATAGCAATCTCTATTTATCTACGGATGATAGGGATATCATGGACGAACTAAATAGACTGGAGGAAAAGAACAATGCCGTATCCGCAGAACCCTTACATGAATTATCAGACCGGCTATCAGCCACAGGCTTTACCGACTATGCAATCGCAAGCATCCTATCCTGCTCCCTCATCTAATGGGATTAACTGGGTGTCGGGGGAAAGCGGTGCGAAGTCATGGATTGTTGGAAGAGGAGAATCCGTATTGCTGATGGACAGCGAGAGCCAGTGCTTTTACCTCAAATCAGCGGATGCAAGCGGTATGCCTTTACCACTACGGGTATTTGATTACACAGAGCGCACGCAAAACACTCCACAAGGTTCACAGAGCGTATTAAATCAATCCAGTGATAATTTTATCACGCGGAACGAATTTGATGATTTGAAGGCAAAATATGAGGAGTTGGAAAGACAAGTAAAATCATCCAACAAGTCTGCTGTCAGAAAGAAAGAGGTAACAGAGAATGAGTAACCCTTTATTCAATCAGCTTAATCAGAACAGCCCTATGTCTATGGTCCAGCAGTTTAATCAATTCCGACAGCAGATGCAGGGAATTGATCCTCAAAACATGGTAATGGATATGCTCCGGTCGGGAAAGATCAATCAGCAACAGCTTAACCAGGCACAGCAGATGGCACAGCAGATGCAATATTTACTACGGCAATAAGTCGGGTCGACACGGCTTTAAGCAAATAAATCATAATCGGAGGAGATTATTATAATGACGGACGGATTATCAGCAAGTGATGTTGCTCTCTTACAGGGTAACAGAAACAGTAACGATGATGGTATGTGGGGCGGTAACGGTGCATGGTGGATCGTTTTGTTCCTGATCTTCGGTTGGGGCAGAAATGGCTTCGGCTTTGGCGGTGGTTCGGGATCCGCAACAGACGGATACATTCTGACTTCCGACTTTGCCAACATCGAGCGTAAGATTGATAGTGTCAACACCGGGATGTGCGATGGCTTTTACACACAGGCACAGCTTATCAATGGTGTAAACACCAACATCTTAACACAGGGCAATGCTACCAATATGGCAATGATGCAGGGATTCAATGGTTTGCAGACTCAGATCACAGATTGTTGCTGCCAGAACAGATACGATGCGCTGCAGAACGCTAATACCACCAACAATGCGATTCAGAGTGGCTTCTGCCAGACGAACTATAATAACTCTAACAACACTAGAGATATTATCGAAAGTCAGAACGCAGGAACCCGTGCAATTCTTGAAGCAATCCAGGCTAACAAGGTTGAAGCTCTCAATCAGCGTATTGCTGAGCAGAATCAGCAGATCAATTCCTTACAGCTTGCGGCATCTCAGAGTGCACAGAACCAGTACCTTGTAAACCAGTTGAGACCCAGTCCTACACCTGCATACGTGGTACAGAACCCGTACCATTGCTGTGGACAGACCTATGCTGGGTATTATAACGGTACCACAATTGCATAGCGAGTAATCGGAGCGCAAGGCTTATTCGGGAATAGGGTGTGCCTGCGGGTGCGCCCTTTTTCTGACAGAAAGAGGTGAATATTATGTTTTTAGGACGAGTAACGGGATGGACTTCTGTGGTTGGCCAGTATATCCCTTTTCAGACTGTAAAAAATACTAACAGTAAAATCACAAACAGCAACGGTCTTTTGTCTCTGCGGACTGGCGGCCTGTGGGACATTGATGCCGCACTTACACTGTCCGGGGTTGCCGGGAATGTTGTTGTGTCGGTACTGGCAGACGGTGTTGCTACTGGTACGACAGTAACAGCCACCACCACAGCGGCGGGATTTGTGACAGTGCCGATTGTAGATGCGATCAGGACCGTACTGGCGCAGTATCCTAATGTCGCAAATGTTGGTTTGCAGATTGATACTGCCGGTGTGACAGTAAGCGGCACTCTGCGTGTCGAGAATGTGAGGTGAGTATGATGAGACATGACAAGATGTTAGATGTAATTTGCGAGGAAATCGACAAGATTGCGGATAAGGGGTTGACCACTGGAAATCTTGATACCGCATTCAAACTGATTGATATGTACAAGGATCTCAAGACTGTTGAGGGCATGGAAGAGTACGATGATGACCGATACAGCCAGGCAAGAGGACGAATGAGAGCCAAGAGAGACAGCATGGGACGGTATTCCCGCAGATACGATGATGGAAACTCTTACGATGACGGTGATTACTCTGAGAGAAGATACATGGACAGCAAGCGGATGTACCGGAATGACCATTCTATTGCCAGTAAGCAGAGTATGCTTGCCGATCTTGAGGACTTCATGGGAGATATGCATAACAAGCTAAAAGAACTTAAGCGTGATGCTGATACTCCAGAAGAACGTGAGACCATCGACAAGTACATTAAGATGCTTGAAAGGATGTAAAATCAGAAGAGGGCAGGTAAAACTGCTCTCTTTTTATGCAAAATAACATGTGATATAAAAACACTAGATATTTAATATTTACATAAAATAACAAGTGTGATAAAATTAAATCGCAGGCAACCATATATTCTTTCAGACCTCTCCTAAAGGCGAAAGCCCTGCGTGATAGTTTAATGGCAAAAACTGCACTGTGGAAATGGTGCAATATCGGTTCGATTCCGGTTCACGCGGTTTGGTCGGCAGACCTAAAATGACAAGCATACACAACAACATGGTCGATGGTTACAGACCTAAAACAACCTAATATGGAGGATTGGATTGTATGAAAACAGAGGAATTAAAAGCACAGGGATTAACTCAGGAACAGATTAATTTTGTCATGGCTGAGAACGGCAAGGATATCGACAAGATTCAGAAGAAACTTGACGATATGACCGTGGAGCGTGACAAGGAAAAAAGCAGGGCAGATACCGCAGAAGAGACCTTAAAGGGTTTTGACGGGGTTAATGTTGATGATCTTAAAAAGTCCATTGCGGACTGGAGGAAAAAGGCAGAAGATGCAGAGAAAGATTATAAGCAGAAGATTGCTGACAGAGATTTCGATGATCTGCTGAAAGAAGCTATCAAATCTGCCAACGGTCTGAATGAAAAAGCCATCATGGGATGCCTTGACATTCCCACTTTGAAAGCATCCAAGAATCAGAAATCTGATATCGAAAGTGCTATTAAGGCTCTGTCAGAAGCTGAGGACAGCAAGATGCTGTTTAAGGCAGAGGATATCGTTACTCCCCATTTTACAAGCGTAAATAAGGGAGGCAACAATGGTGGCGGTATCAAATCCAAGGATGATATCTATGCTACCGATGACAAAGGAAGATTCAAGTATACACCGGAACAGCGTGCACAGTTGATTGCGGATAATCCTAGTCTCTTCCAGTAACCTATCTAACCGGTCCACAGGTTGAGTGGATCGCTGACCAACAAAAATTATTGGAGGTATTTTTTTATGGCAAACATTACGACAGCCGCAGAAGAGAATCTGATCAAAAATGCCAACCTTGCGACAGCAAGACAGATTGATTTTGTGTCCAGTTTTGGCTATTCCACCAAGAAGCTGATGGAACTGCTTGGTGTCATGAGATTGATTCCCAAGCAGGCAGGCACTCTGCTTAAGAGACACACCGTAACTGGTACTCTTCAGAGTGGTGCTGTTCCCGAGGGTGAGATCATCCCTCTGTCTCAGTACACCACTACCGATACACCCATCGGAGAGATTACCCTTGACAAGTGGAGAAAAGCCACTTCCGCAGAAGCTATTCTGGACAAGGGATATGATCAGGCGGTAAATGAGACCCGTACCAAGATGTTGCAGGACATTCAGACCGGCATCAGAAGCGGCATTATCTCATCTCTTACCATCTCCGGGCAGCCTACTGTAACTGGTGTAAGTATCCAGGCGGCACTGGCGCAGGCATGGGCTAAGCTGCAGATTGCGTTCGAGAACGATAACGTTGATACGGTTTACTTTGTAAATCCTACCGACATTGCCGATTATCTGGGTAAGGCACAGATCACTGTACAGAATGCATTTGGATTCTCCTATGTTGAGAATTTTCTCGGTCTTGGTACCGTGATCATCAACAGCGGAATCACTGCCAGAACATTCTTCGCAACCGCAAAGCAGAACATGGTTGGTTACTATGTTCCTGCCAACGAGAGCGATCTTGCAAAGGCATTCAGTTTTGTATCTGACGAGACTGGAATGATTGCAATCCATGAGTACGCTGATTACGATCGTCTGACCGCGGATGACACCATCCTGTCCGGTATCAAGATCTTTGCTGATATGACCGCAGGTGTTGTTAAGGGTACGATCACTCAGGCGGCAGCGGCAAGCCTGGGGGAATAACAGGCTATAGCTTAAGCAGATATACAGCCGAAGATCTGAATGGCATGACGGTTGCCGAAATCAGGTCTTTGGCTGATAAGTTGGGCTATAGCATAACCAAGACAAAAAAAGCAGACATTATTGACGAGTTTTCGGAACAGCAGGGGTAAATCAGTATGTATGTAGACTATGAGTTTTACAAAAAATTATACGGGACTACTGTTGATGAGACGGTTTTCAATCGGCTCATTTGGAACGCTGAAAAACTTGTCAAGAATGCTGTGACGGGTGTTGATGGTAGATGCAAGCTGGATTTTGCATTCCCAGATGTGGCATACGATGCCGAAGCGGTCAAACGCTGTGAATGTGCTTTGGTGGACATTATGGCAAAGATTGACAAGGCAGAAACAGAAGCAGAGGGTAATAAGACGGTGAAATCCGTATCGGCAGGAAACGAAAGTATCTCTTATGATACTGGTAGTGGTCTGATAGGCAAGGTCTTGTCAGACAAATCTGCACAAGCAAAACTATATGCGGACACCATCAACGAATACCTGATAGGTACAAAAGACAAAAACGGAGTAAATCTTCTGTTTGGTGGAGCATATCCATTCTATTATACGGAGGTGTAACATGGAAATTGCAATTACAAGCATTGCGCAGCTATTAACTATTATCGGGATACTGGCATTCCTTGTTTCCTTAATTACACAGGTATTTAAGGGTGTAAGTTTTCTCTCCAAGATTCCGACCGACATTCTCGTGTTTGTATTGTCCATCGGACTGACTGTGGTTGTATTTATTGCATATATGCAGTACATCCAGCAGGCTATCTTATGGTACATGATCCTTGCAGCCATCATAGCCGGATTCATCGTGGCATTTGTGGCTATGTACGGTTGGGAGAAATTCTCGGAACTGTGGAAAAGATTTAATAAAGAAGAGTAAAGAGGTAGGGTGCTATGTATTCCGATACAGTAACGATTTTCAACCGATATGAGAGCCGTTTGGGGGATATGTGGTACCCTACTGTTTTGCATGACGTAAATGTCATGGCGGACCGTTCTGCCATCGTACAGAAGTACGGGGAAGAGTCCAAGGACAATGTGGTTCTGAATGTGCGGTACGATGCAGTGGATATGATTGCCGGAAAAAGCTATCTTACTCCAAAGGCATGGGACAGACAGACAAATGATCTTTTGCCACAGACAATTACATTCACACCGGGTGAAAAATTCGATTTCTTTTATGTGGGGGAATGGACGGAAGATCCCATTGCGGATGATGACTATGAGAACGGATTTTACGATTACATGAACAGCACCTATGACGGTGTGTATGCCGTAACTTCCGTGTCGAAACTGGGAGTTATACCGCATTTTGAGATCACTGGAAAGTAGGTGGATCATGGCAGATAAAAAAGAAGAAGTAAGATACGATCTTGATGGGCAAGAGGTTGTCACTACTGCTCTGATGGATCTTATCAACCAGTATCCGGGGCTGTCCCCGGGGGATTCCATCGAATACGCTACACTGGGGGATTCCAAGGGGAAAGCGGTGTTCCCGTCAACCGGGAGCGCAATTCGACAGGAAAAGACGGATGTGACTGGTCATGTGGAGCAGACCTGCGATTATCCGTTCATCGTGGTTTACCGGGCAAGCGGACTGTCAGAGAGCCGAAAGGAAAAGGTCAAGGAGTGGCTTGATAACCTTGGAAGATGGTTGGAGCGGCAGACCATAACGATAAATGATGCAGAGTATCGTTTGGAAGAATATCCGATTCTTACGGGGGATAGGGAGTTTAAGCAGATACAGAGAATAAGTCCGTCATACCTTGATTCTATCAACGAGGACAAGGCGGAAAACTGGATCATTAACATCACAGCAACTTATAAAAATGAATTTGACTTGTAGAAGTCGACCGGGTGGCAATATGGAAGCCACTCGCTAACCTAATCACTCAAACAGTTATAGGTAGGAGGTTATTTTTTATGCCCAAATTAAAGCGAGAAGCACACGCACTGTACATGAAACCGGCAAGCGGTACTCTTTCCCCGGAATATTACTTGCTGGGAAAAGGAATTGACGACATGAGTGTCGAAATGAATGGCTCTTTTGAGCAGACCAAAGATGTCACTGGTGATGTATCTGTAAGTGACACGGGATACGCTCCTCAGGTCAGCGTAGAACCGTATCATGCAGACCCGGCAGATTCAATTTACGATTTCCTTAAGGATATTGCTATGAATCGCAAGTCCGGTGATGACTGCAAGGTGAAAATCCTTGAAGTACTGATTGACAAGACTGATGCCGGAAATAAATACGATGCATGGGAAGAGGACGGCAAGGTGGAGATCACTTCTTATGGCGGTGATACTTCCGGGCTGGGGATCAACTTCAATCTTTGGTATGACGGAAACCGCACCAAAGGAACCGCAACCATTGCTGCTAAGGTGCCTACATTCACAGCAGGCGACACAGAATAAGAAAGAGAGGATGAAAGAATATGGGAAAAATCGTAGTTGATAGAGGACTTGAACAGTACACCATTGAGGACAAGAACGGAACCGTGCTCGGTAAGTTTGAAATGAATCCTGCGGATGTGGAACTGGTCAAGCGGTATGAGCACGTAGCTGAAGCAGTGAGCCATATCGCAGACAATGTGGATGAGCGCAAGGATATTGTGGACATTGTGAAAGAAATGGAAAAAGAACTGGATAAGCAGATTGACTATCTGTTCAATTCTAACGTATCGCAGAGTTTCTTTTCCATCACATCCCCATTTACTGTTCTGGCCAACGGTGAGTTTTTTGTGGAGAACGTGCTCAATGCTATCGGCAAGCTGATTGAAGCAGAGACCGGCAAGCGGTTTGAAAAGGTACAGACCAAAATCAACCAGTATACCAGTAAGTACCATAAGTGAGGTTTGAAATGAATCTATGGGAATTGCCTACATCCGTGACAGCAAACGGACATGAATATTCTATCAGGACAGATTATAGGGCGGTGTTGGATGTGCTGACCGCCCTATCTGACAAAGATATGACCGGTGATACACCGGAAGAAACAAATTACATCCAAAGTGAGATTATCAGGAAAATCATGTTTGAAGATCCTGACAGCATACTTGATGAGGATTTGGAAGATGCATTCAAAGGCGTTGCTGAATTTATTGACATGGGTGTCGAAAAGACGGACAAACCAAGTCCGCGGGTAATGGACTGGGAGCAGGATGCAACACTGATCATCCCGGCTGTAAACCGTGTGATTGGAAGAGAAATTCGCGCGGACAAATATATGCACTGGTGGACATTTCTGTCAGCGTACATGGAGATAGGCGAGTGTACTTTTACTCATATCCTATCCATCCGACAGAAAAGAGCCACCGGGAAGAAATTGGAAAAGTGGGAGCAGGATTACATCCGAGATAACAAGGATGTGGTGCTGCTTAAGGATAAATTGACAGAGCAGGAGAAGCGGGAGCGTGAGGAAGATGAAAAAGCCCTCAAGGAACTGCTAGGATAGGCGGTGCGTGTGGCAAATAATGCTGTTGTAATTGATACTGAAATTAGAATAGACCAAGCTAAAAAGGAAATTTCTAATTTAGAGTCCTATATAAAAAATTTGGAAGCAACAAAAGAAAGAATGGATAGAATTTTTTCCACATCTAAAGAAATTGGAATTGCTCCAAGTCAAGATGATTTGAAGTATTACGATACACTTGTTTCTGAAATAGATAGGGCAAAAAATAACATATCTGGACTTAATGCAGAAATACAGTCTTTGGAAAATTCTAAAAACGGAATGGAAGATAAGGCAAATAGTATTAAGAATATTAGAGACGCTTCTGAAAAAGCATCTAAATCTATCAGAAAAATGGGAGATTCTGCTAAAAAAAGCAGTGGAGGTTTCAAAGTTGGTTTAAAAACCATGCTTAAATATGTTTTTGGAGTTCAAAGTTTGATAGCACTTATCAATAAGTTGCGCTCTTCGATGGTTGAGGGCTTAAAGAACCTTGCTCAATTCAATGATGGTGTAAATCCTACCAACACGGCATTGAGCAACCTTAAATCGGCTCTCACGCAGTTAAAGAATAGCTTCGCTGTGGCATTTGCACCGATTCTGACGGTAATAGAACCGATTTTGACAAGGCTTATCAGCTTGTTGAGCACTGCCATGAATTATGTCGGTCAGTTTTTTGCGGCACTGACCGGAGCAAGTACCTTCACAAAGGCTATTAAGGTGCAAGAGAACTATGCAAAGAGCCTTAACGGGACCGCGGCGGCGGCAAAAAAAGCAAAAGGATCATTGGCAAGCATTGATGAACTGAATAACCAGTCCAAGCAGGACAGCAGCGGTGCAGGAGGTACAGTGTCTCCCAACGATATGTTTGAGGTTTCACCGATTGAGAGCAAGATTGCGGGATTGGCAGGCAAACTGAAATCCATCCTTGATCCGATAAGAGAAAGTTTGCAAAACTGGTTCAAGAATATTGATTTCCAACCGCTGATTGACAGCTTTGAAAAACTAAAAACATCCATTGAGCCATTGGCAGATAATATCGGAAAAGGCCTTTTGTGGCTACTTGAGAACGTTTTAGAACCGCTCGGTAGTTTTGTGATTGAAGATGCACTCCCGGAATTTTTTAATCTGTTGGCCAGTGCAGTAGAAGCTTGCAATAAGGCATTTGAAGTGATTTCCCCGTATCTGAATGAGATATGGAACGAAGTGTTTGCCCCGTTTGCAGCATTCCTCGGAGAGACATTTGTTGGAATATTGAACGATGTGTCTCAGTTTTTCTCCGACATGGGAGATATGTTCGTTGAGAAATCGGAAGAAATCGGAACTATATTTGAGTTTCTGAAAACCGTATTGGACCTTGTATCGATAAAATGGAAGGTATGCATCCAGGCTATGTCTGGACAGTTAAAGCCTTTTCTTACAATGGTTAAAAACATTATATCTCATGTAATTGATATTTTAAGCGGTTGGATCAAGTTTATCACTGGAGTATTTACCGGAAATTGGAAGCAGGCATGGGAAGGTGTGAAAGATGTCCTTAAGGGCATTCTTAATGTCATCATTGATATAGTTGAGGGAAGCATTAACAGAATCATCGGTGCGCTGAATGCAATTAGTTTTGACATCCCCGATATAGTGCCAGCCATTGGTGGAAAGCATATCGGATTTAACATCACACCAGTATCACTGCCCCGTCTTGCAACCGGTACGGTTGTTCCCAGGCAGTCAAGAGAGTTTGCAGCTATACTGGGTGACAACAACAGAGAGACTGAAGTGGTGTCTCCTCTGTCAACCATGAAACAAGCTATGGTTGAAGCATTGCAAGAAAGTGGATATTACCGGCAGAGCGAGAGCGGCGATATTGTTATAAACATTGACGGTTGGGAAGTGTTCCGCGTTGTAAAAAAGCAGAACGACAGCTATATTCAACGCACCGGAAGAAGTGCATTTCAGTATTAAGGAGGTGTATGTAAGTTATGTATTCCGGGTTTTTATTAAAAATAGGCAATGAAATATTCAATATGAAGTATATAAAAGAAAAAACATACAAGGGATATGCTTCCGTGCAGGACCTTGATTCTTACCGGGATGCAAACGGTGTGTTACATCGGGAAGCACTGTCTCATGTACCTATCAAGTGCGAGTTTGAAACTATACCGTTAGATAATGAACAATATGGACAAATTATGGATATGATTCGAAGAAATTATATTAATGAATTGGAAAGAAAAGTTTCAATTACCGCGTTTATATTGGAATATAACGGATATGTAACACAAGATGCGTATATGGCAGAACCGCAACCTCAGATACAAACTATAAAAGATAACAATATACAATATGCACCATTAAGAATTGCATTTATAGGATATTGATATGATTAATTACGAATATGAATCATTATTTCTTGAAAATTCCATAAAAAGAGAAATATCTATTAAATTCAATGGCGGTACACTCGACAATACAGATTTGCACTGCGAGGAATGGTCTTTGAAAGAGGGACTTTGCTCGGAAAACGAATTACGTTTTGGATGTTGTGAAGCATCTGAACTGAAATTTCGTGTAACAAATTCCGTCAGCAGTTTAAAAAACAAAAAACTAAGTGTTTTTTCTATTTTGGGAGGACATTCTGAAAAACCGTTTCAATATGGTGATTATAATGTAATATCTGATGAAAAATCCGGAGATAGAAAATATCGAGATATCACAGCTTATGACAAAATGTACGACGTTGCAAATGCCGATGTATCTGCATGGTACAACAGTTTAGTGTTTCCTTTATCATTATTAAATTTTCGAAACAGTTTTTGCGAATATTTAGGTATTGATTCGGAGACAATTAGTCTTGTAAACGATTTAATGCTAGTTGAAAAAACTATAAAGCCAAGTGAATTGTCAGGTAAAAAAGTATTAGAAGCAATTTGTGAAATAAACGGATGTTTTGGTCATTTTGGTAGAAATGGAAAACTTCAGTACATAATTTTGCAGATGATGAGCCAGGGATTGTATCCCCAAAAAGGGTTATATCCTCAAAAAGGTTTATATCCTCAGTCTAACACAAATGTCACAAAAGTTCCGGGCGACAGTTACATATCTTGCCAATACGAAGATTATATATGCAAAAAAATTGATAAATTACAAATTCGACAGACTGAAAGTGATATTGGTGCAATATCCGGTACTGGAAATAACTGCTATATTATTGAAAACAATTTTTTGGTATATGGAAAATCTGCAAAAGAGTTGCAGATCATAGCAGACAATGTCCTTAGTATTATTTACGGAATATGGTACAGACCGGCAAAAATTACAGCGCAAGGAAACCCTTGTATAGAAGTCGGTGACGGAATCAGAGTAAATACAAAAACAGATTTAGTTTACACGTATGTAATGCAAAGAACCTTAAATGGTATTCAGAAATTGCAAGACAGTTATTTTAGCGAAGGTAAAGAAT
>ERZ1023965.61-NODE-61-length-38997-cov-24.111551_pt1 | contig 38997 bp, 64 predicted proteins | sample MGYA00380428_ERZ1023965 | MGnify/ENA primary metagenome ERZ1023965 (study PRJEB33179, sample SAMN07449054) | human gut metagenome | biome: Human-gut; feature: Human associated habitat; material: Faeces | host: Homo sapiens | place: India:Kasaragod | collected...
GGCAAACATCTGACCTAACGAACAGAAACTTCATACAAGGCATATGACCATGGGTAAGGTTGCTAAACAAACCAAAGCCCAATAGCTATTCGGAATGGTTGGTGTAAATGAAGTAGGTATAAGATGGAAAGATAATGCCCTTATCCGAGGAGGTCTTACGGACATGACGAATAGTTATTCTTCTACGAAAGTCATGGAGTAAAGCTTGCCGTAAGAAGTCAGCCGAGGTCATAGTAGCAAGACAAGTCGATATTTTCTTGTGAAGGACCGAACCTAATAATTAAACGATAGTAATTGAAATGTACCAAATGAAAGGTAGAATGCAGAAAACAATGGCCCAAGCCAATGACTACCCTCGGAGAGATAGGTCGGAAACTGAATGGTATGAGGGAGTGCAGACTTTCATGTGGATACACGAAGACAACATCGTGGAAGTACCATTCGACAAAGAACATGTATTAGAGCAAATCCTTAATCCCGAAAATCTCAATCGTGCCTATAAATGCGTGATGCAGAACAAGGGATGTGGCGGAATCGACAAGATGTCGTGTGAGCAACTACTCTCATGGCTTCTGGCCAACAAGGAAGAGCTGATAGGTTCTTTGCTTGACGGTTCATACCGTCCGAACCCAGTTAAGAGGGTAGAGATACCCAAAGACAATGGCAAGAAACGCCTATTAGGAATCCCCACAGTGGTAGACCGATTAGTGCAACAAGCCATCAACCAAGCGCTGATGCCCCACTATGAGCGCAAATTCTCGAGGTCAAGCTTCGGCTTTCGTCCTCGAAAAAGCTGCCATGATGCCCTGCACAAAGCACAGAAGATAGTAAACGAGGGGTATGTCTACGTAGTAGATTTAGACCTTGAACGCTTCTTTGATACCGTAAGTCATAGCAAACTCATAGAAATACTCAGCCGTACGATAAAGGACGGGCGAGTAATCAGTCTTATACACAAATATCTTCGTAGTGGTGTGATGAACCATGGAGTGTTTGAAATGAATGAGGAGGGTACTCCGCAAGGAGGCCCACTTAGTCCACTGTTGAGTAATATCATGCTCAACGAAATGGATAAAGAACTTGAGCATAGAGGACACCCCTTTGTACGTTACGCAGACGATGCGCTGATATTTTGCAAGTCAAAGAGGGCAGCAAAACGTGTGAAAGCATCAATCACCCGTTTTATAGAGAGCAAACTCCATCTGAAAGTGAACAATGAAAAGACCGTGGTGTCTTATGTTCGCGGAGTGAAATACTTAGGTTACTCCTTTTATGTGATGAAAGGTAAATGCAAACTCATGGTTCATCCCAAGTCAAAACAGAAGATGAAGTCAAGACTAAAGACATTGACGAATCGTAGTAATGGTTGGGGTTATGCCAAGAGAAAGCAGAAACTGAAAGAGTATATAAGAGGGTGGATAGGCTATTATCACCTTGCAGAAATGCGACGTTTGCTTTTTGAGACAGACGAGTGGTTAAGGCGTAGAATACGTATGTGTATATGGAAAGCTTGGAAGAAAGTCAAGACGAGAGTAACAAATCTCATTCGTTGTGGAATACCACAGTATCAAGCCTACCAATGGGGTAACACTCGCAAGAGCTATTGGCGAACAGCGGGAAGTTACATATTAAGTAGGGCAATCACCAATGAGAACTTGCGAAGAGCAGGATATGTTACTTTAATGGGTGAATATCTCGAATGGCACCCAAAATAGGAACCGCCGTATGCCGAACGGCACGTACGGTGGTGTGAGAGGTCGGTAAACATGAAAGTAGGAGATAAACACCTATGATTAGTGTTTACCTCCTACTCGATTATAAATGAAGTAGAAGAAAATATACGATATATCACGAATATTTCTCTCCTGTGACAAGCTCAAGGGCTATCCTAAGCCGATCATCAAGAAAAGAGTCGTTAAATGTAGGAAGAAGGCCGTATGGAGGCAGTTTCTTTGTCTCTGCGGCCTCCAAAATGAATTGGAGTGCCTGTACCAGGGAATTGTGGTCCTCGACTATCTCAATCAATTTATCACTCATGCTGGCCTCCTTCCTTCTTAATCTGTTCTGCCATACCAAGGAGAGTGTCTGCGTGCTTGTCTCGATCAACAACCTCCTGTACGGCCTCATCACTCTCTTTGCGAAGTTGCTCTTCTGTCTTACCCTTGTCGGCAGCAGCGTTTCTTCTTGCAGCCTCACGAGCAATGTATTCGTCACGGAGCTTCAACTTGCCCGCCGTGTATTCCGCATCGCCAGGCAGCGATGTATCCGCATACATAAGCTGGGCAAATGCCTCGATGATGTTTCCATTATCCTTGGAGAACTCGTAATGGTCTCCTACAGCCACAGGAACACATTCATCGAGTGCAGCGTACATGGATGTGCCGATAGAGTATTCAACACCCCATGTGCCGGCAATGTCTGCAATCTTGATGAAAGGCAACGAGCCTCTCTGTAAATGCTTCTTGATCTCAGCAGGGATATCCTCTCTGAGTGAAGCAACTTCTTTCTTAGACAAGCTCTTGCTGAACTTCAGTACAGTGAAGTGTCTTGTCTTGATAGTCTTTCCAAATGGTAATGCCATGATAACAATATTTTAAAGTTCAACTTTTATTTCCTTATACTCGAAATCGGTGCAAGCACCATCATATTCCGAAACGTCTCTCCCGAAGCGTTCTTCTTTACACGTCCCGTTATCAAAGAATAGACAATCCTTGCAAGTATAATCAGTCTGTGCCATGTTCCAATAATTTTATTTCGTCCTGGATATAAAACACCGCCTTACGCAAGTCCTCGATGCGCTTCTCGGTCTTGGTCTTGTTTCCGTCCACCTTATCCTTGCGCAGGAGATACTTGATAGCGTTCCCCGTATTAAAGTCAAGGTGTCTGCAAATATCCAAGGGTTCAATACCGCACAAATCTTTCAACCACGCGTAATGGGATGGGTGAGATACTTGCTCTGCCTTTCCGTTTGCGGATTCTCCTTCACCTTTCGTTACTATATTGTACTTTGTACCAAACATCATAATATTCTCCTCGCGAAAACGAGCGATATACTTGTAATCTGTGCTAACAGATGTACATATATAAACATCAACATCCTTTCTCTCGGCAATGAACAGAATAGGGGTACTACCGCCCTGAATACCTATCGGGTCAAAATTGCATTTTAAGCAATCATTTCGTGTGATGTAAAATAGCAGCCCAACCTTAATATCTTCTTTCTTAATCATAAGCTATTTCTCCTTATCTTTAATTTCAACGAAATCGCCAATGCCCAAACGAGCCTTGTTGATGCAATCACATATCCACCCCATAAGGTATGCCTGATGTTCATTGTAGGCACCCCTGAACCTCTCAAGGTCACAGGCGTCATTCATTGACGAAAGAACATGAAACGCCTCATGACTGATATTTTTCATAGTCATGTCTTTCTTCTTCGGGAAGACTACAAGATTGCCGAAGTAATTTCCTGTTTTACTCATGCATTCGTCATAAACCATACCTCCGTAGTTTCCTTCATTCATAGGCTCATCGTTGTGAACAAGAGGTTTGCCTTCAATGTTGGTAAAGCATTTGTCAATCTCGTCCTCACTTGTGTCGTACATTACCCACAACCTCCTTGGGTAAATCCCGCTGTTGTATTCGTAATATCCCTTCTTCTTCATATCTCAACTATTTCTGTTTTGATACAATCTCGATAGCAGACAATAACGTCTTTTCGCTGATACCATTTCCGCTACCAACACCATCTTTCTCTATTCTTTCAAGAGATTTCTCAATAGAGCAAAAATCATCCTGAGAATTATTTATAAAGCCATTAAGTTCATCACTTACACTACTGATACCATCGTTGTTTTTTTTAACAATAGCTTCAAGACGACCGAAACACTTGTCGATATAATCCTTCAATCTTTCTTCATGCTCTATGATAGTTACAGAGTTTGAGATTCTCCCGTGCCCCCAGTAACGACCTACGCATTCGTAATAATCACCTTTTTCATCGCTGTGTTTTTTGTCAGATACGACTCTTAACTCAACGAAATTTTCTCCATCCATTACAGCATAAACACCCTCTCCAAATGGATATAGTTCGGCTTTTTCTGCATCCTCCCTACTTTCGTTTTCTTTGTATGCGACCTTTCCTAAAATATTAACTCTAATTTCCATATCTAAACTATTTATGTTTTAAAATATTACCACAAGCTAAGTTAGTTTTAAAAAGGAAATCTCTTGCAGGAATAACGATAGCTCCATCATCCCGAAAGCCTTCCGATTTACTTATCTGGGTATTGAATGGTCTCAGTATCGCATCCTGATCATTTATCTCTACCAAAAACGGCGTTGGAGTATCATCCAATGTCTTCCACCATATATTCTTAAATTCATGAAGAAAGCATCCGGAATCTACCGATATAACCTCGTCAATAAGAAAGAATAAAAGACCTTCCTCAATCATGTCACACATAGACCTGATTCTTTTTTTATATTTCCAAGAGTATCTACCTTTCATAAGCTCATTTTTTATGTAATTTACCGATATGCCACTTCGAACAGACATTGCATAAGTAAGGATGCCAGCCAAGTGCCTTCAACTTCGGATTCTGGTTCAGGAACTCCCAAGAATCCTCCTCCGTCTCATAGGCAACCTTCGCCTTCCAAGAATGAACCTTCCTGGTCCAATGCTCGGGGTTGGGCTTAAGCGGAGGAACTTTGTTTGGATTGTGATGTCTTCTCATTCTAAATCTTTTACGAATATCGTTTTTCTAATTTTCTCCAAACGATCTTGCATCAAAAAGAACTCTTCCTGTTTTCTGTCAAGACTTTTGTATATCTGTTCTAATCTAAACACCAATAAGTCGTCATCAGAAGCCTTCCACATCTTCTCCAGCCACTCGTTGTTGAGACGCTCTATGGTCCTCCTGATTCTGTCGCCGTAGAGAATTTCGAGCATCATCTTGTCAAAACCACCTTCCGGCTCAAAGCTCACGTCAAGCGTTATGCTGTGATCCTTGTATCGGCAAGACGACATCTTGATACCAGACTCGAACGCTTTGTCCACAACATCATGAATAGATCTGCGAATTCTGTCACCATCCATAAAGGCATCAGATATACAAAACATAAGTTTTTCCCCCATAAGCTACAAACATTTAAATGAAACACTATTCAACGTCCTGTTCACCGCAATCTCCCTCTCGTTACACATGGTCCTCATGCGCTCCAGGACATCCTCGCGAATGGTTGTCATAATCTCCTGCATCGAAGCGGCGTCGGGAACCATATTCTTCTCGGACTTAAGATTCGTGATACGGGAGATAACCTCCTTGACATATTCCTTGTCTATCATATTCATATAGATATTTAATCATCGCCTTTGATAAAGCTCTCGGGTTCATCGTTGTCCTCCTCGCCCTTACAAACCTCATTGATAAGGATATCCTGCTTCAGGTCCGCCTCCGTGACACCAAACATCTGATAGGCATTGCCCTCCTTCGTGCGCTTCTTGAAGAAACCGTACTTGGCCCACATATCCCTACCAAACTTGTTCATTGACGGAATATCCTTCTCGTCAACGTCGTTGATAGCGCAAAACCTGCGCATACACTCATAAAGCATGGTGGAATTGAAGAGATTGGACACTTCGCCCTTTGCTTGAGCATCACTCCTTATACCGTAAGCGCGTATCCAGGCGTATATGGGCTGAGAGCCAAGAAGTGACAGGAGAAGTTGTTTGGCACTTCCTTCGGCGGCAGGAAAACGGTACTTACGCTTCCTCAATTCCTGCGCACCCCGCATGACCCAGTTGAACACTCCACTAAGCTCCCTCCTTATAATCTTACTCGAAAGCTCCGGGTCCTGGCGCTCCTTGGGTACGGTAACATCGAAGCTGACATACTGTAAACGTCTGATAAAACCAAGCGACGCATCCTCTGGGAACGGAAGCTCATTGAGGTTAAAGATGAGGTACGGGATATTGTTGGCCTCAAGAACATTCCTGCCAAGCTCTCGCATGGGGACAGGCTCTCCGCTGACAAGCCTCTTGAACATACCGGTGTTCTTCCTTCCGAACTTCCGCGGATCAGAGTCCGACGACCAGTTGAAGATGGCGTTCCTTATCGGATATCTACCCCTCATTCCTTCATCACCCTCTGCGGTAAGGTCGGCATAGTCCATCTTGCTTATCCTGTCCTTACCAAATAGGTTACAAGCCACATCGAAAATAACGCTCTTTCCGTTAGCTCCCGTACCTATAAGAAGCAGGCACAGCTCTATCTTCGACGATTCCTTTCCCTCATACGGGTTGTAAGCCGTTCCGCGCTGTATCAAACCTAAACCAAGGAACATCTGTAGTATCATCCTCGATGTCCTGTCAGGGAGCACCTCATGGATAAAGTTCATCCACCTGTCGCACTTGGCCTTCGGATTGAAGTCGTAAGGATGATAGTAGGTCACATGATAGTCAGGAGAAAACGGCATAACGGCAGGATTCTGCAAGCCTCTACCGAAATCCACAACACCGTTACTGAAAGCCACGATGTCAAAGGACGGATGAAGAATGTTGTAGCACTCTATGACGTCAATGAAAGACTTGTTCATTACAGTGCTGACACCAATCATCGGACTTATAGCGAGGTCAAGGAGCAACAGCTGGTAGGTCTGCTCCAAGACAATCCTTGGGACTGACTCGTATATCTTGCCATTGAAGATGTAATAGCTGCCCTTGTAATACTTTACAGGAGCCTTCTTGGCAAGCTGACGCATAGACCTCACGAACTGAGACTTCAGGATATTGTAAGTGTCAGAATTTACCCTGCCCCAAGAGGTAGAACGCAATGCGTCAAAACCAAACTCGCTTTGCCTCGTCAGGTCCAGTAGCTGCGTGTGTAAAGTGTCTATAGCTAAACCATTTTCCATCTGTGTATAATAATTTTTTAGTTTCTGCGTTATTTTAACATGAAAGAACCCCTGTAAACAAAGGGACTTCGGTGGATTACGCACCACAAGTGGCCCTCACTTATATGCCCTATATAATAATAGGAATAATGCAAAAATAAGAAAAAACTACATAATTATGCTAAAATACATTGTTTATGCGGTATATTTATACATTATTAACATTCAAAAGGTGGAGGATAAATATACATTTTACACTTTCAATAACAAGGGTAAGACCATAAAGTAAACTATCTTGACAAGACACAAACAAAGGTGTTTGAATAAATATGCAATACGGAAGAAAAGTAAACATTCTTGACGGATTGAGTTAAAAAAAAGAAAAAATTTTTTGCGTGAGGTGACTACGCCCCATGGCTGCGCTCCCATAGGGGGGGTGGGGGTACTTTGGTAAAATATCATTACATATACATTTGGTTTACTCCATATAAACCAAATCTAATTATGCATTTTTGTTCCACTAATGTTAATTTCTGTTAATTTGCAATTATGTCTTGTAACTCCTTCATTCTCAGCTACTTACACTCGTATAATTATACACCATTTGCATTTTTTATTCATTCCGTGAAACAATGTATATTTAGAAATATAATTACAAACATATTGATTTCATCTATCTTTACAATGTATATTTATGCAAGGCTTTAACCTTTGAAAGATATTTTAACGCAAAAATAATATATCTTTACATTTATAGTTAAATATTGTATAAAAATTGTGACAATTTGGCAGTTGTAACGCATTGATATACAGATAGTTAGGTTCTTTAACGTTTCATTTGCTTTTATGTTAAATCCTTTATCATATTGTGCCACACGTATTTTGTAAATGCTTGGTTTTCAGTAAGTTAGAAACGTGACACCTTGTCACACCCGTATTTTTAAACACTATTTTGCGAATACTGACAACATTTGGAATTATTGCAAAGTCTGTAAGTAATTATAAATCAATCACTTACAAAACGTTAAACGTATTTTTATACTATTTTTTAACTGCTCGCATGGCACGCCGTTTGCTCTTATATGGGTACAGGGGCGCGGCGGCGCCCTGCACACGTACGGCACGGCACGTGCTTTGCCGTTTTTTGTCTAATTTAAAGCAGTGGGCACCGCTCTTGTGTGGGGTGCAACCAAAACAACATGACAAACAACAAGTCAAACGTAGCTACATACGTAGCAGAATGTAAGGAAAACGCAACAATCGTTGCAAGTCTTGAGGTGTTGAACGATTACCGCAAATCGTTGCTTTCAGAGTGCACAAACAATGAAGTTGTAACAGCACGCAAAGAGTTGGAAGCCGCACGCAGCAAATACAACAAGTTGGCAACCGCTTACGTGTTGGGTGAGGAAAGCTATTGCAACCTGCAAACCGAATGCGTACGTGCAGCCGTTAGTGAGTTTAGCCACACGCACAACGTGCCACGCTTCTTCCAGTGGTTCAACGACAACGGAAAAGACGAGCAAACAAGCATTATCGATTCTGTTCAGCGTTTGGGCTCAAAACTTGCTTCTTTGCATACTTCCTTTGCGAGTGGTTCAAAGGTTGCACGCAAACAGAAAGCTAATGAAGAAGACCTAACGGAACGTATCACAGAATTACAAGCACAACTTGCAGCCTTAAGAGGCGAGAAGTAACAAGATAGGGCGAAAGCCCTATCTTTACACCAACTATCTTTGCCCACGGTGGACACAATAAAGCCACCGTGGGATATTATAACACCAAGTCCGGAGATTTGGCGCGGGTCGTCGTACCCTTATTTTTCCTATCACGTTTAAGCGTACATTTGCGGGGCGGTGCTGCATAAGGGAGCAAAACAGAGATTTTGGTATTATTCCAGAGAGAGAGAATTTATTCTCCCTCATGGGACTAATTGCCAAAAATTCAGAGAGCTATCCGGCAAACAAACCTGTAGCGATACAGGAAGGCAGGCGAGAAATCCCGTCGAGGATAGCGAGAGAGCACAGAGCCGACACGATACCGAATGAGATGAGGCACGTGGACCAGAGCGAGAGCCGTAGCTGTGCAGTTATCGAGAGAGATGACGGACGGAAAAAATCATAATTCATATTCTATCGTTTGGCACACGTGGACGAGTTCCTAAAGTGCTGCGCACATTCATTACAGGGCGCGGGTGGTACAAATCTGTAATCGTGAGTAGTTATCGTTTATCTCACGTGAGGTATATCCAAAAGGTCTACGATACGTAAGTAGTTGTACGTATAGCTATATCGCTACACAAGTAGCGGACGTGTGGGAATTATTCCCATGAAAACGTGCGGAGAACGCTGAGGGGTTATCCGCTGGTGTCTTTCGAGATGCCGACAAGTCCTCAGAGGGTGACGAAGCGACACAATACGGTGTCGTGGGTGACAAGCGTGCGCAATGAAAGTGTATCATCCTGGCAATGGCTGCGCATGGAGAGATCCGTGCGTGGCTCCTATTACGAACCAATAAAATTAGAATTATGAAACAGAGAATCAAGGAATTTTGCGATGAGTACATGTGGTTTATCCTTCCTGCTTGCAGCGTTCTGACTATAATGTTGGGTGTTGTTCTGGAGAAGCATTTTCCACTGAGTGAAATTCTGTAGCCTAATCTCCCTACGCTTGTAGGGAACAATAACCATAAAATTTTAGAGTTATGAGTACAATGAGAATAAAGTGCCTTTCCATGCGAGAGGTCGAGAGTGTCATTGCGGATGCTCAGGAGATTTTGAGTCATGTTGAATTCGGGTCGCTGAAGAATGGTGTGCTTACATTATTCTGTGTGGCTTGAGCCTAAAAATCCGTAGCCAGTACGATAATTGTCGTGCGTGTGCTACGGAACAATCACTAACAAATTTTAGAATTATGACAGCAAGACAGATTATTTATTCAAGTACGATAATTCTGCTTGGATTTTTTCAGGCGCTTCCTGCGCTGTTGTGTTTGGCAAGTACGAATATTCCTGCAATTCTGCTTGGAATTATTTGGGGTGTTCTGCTTGGTAAGTTCTGGAGCAGTACGATAATTGGCAAGTGGTATTTCCGCGAGCTTTGGCGTGCTACGCTCCGCTTGGAGAATCTCATGTTCCCTGAGGTGTGAGAGAGTTGGCAAGTGCGAAAATTCTGCTTGGAAACATTCGGCTAAATTCTGCTTGGAGAAATTCAGGCAGTACGATAATTGACCAAGTTACAGAATTATGAGAAAGACAGAATTAAAGAACGTCAAGCGAGGAGAGTTTTTCCGCTTGGCGAATTCAGAGAGCGCTCCCGTATGGGTGCGTGACGAATACAACAGAAGTAGCCGCAAATACGAGGGTTACAAATATGATGACGTGTGTCACTGGAGTGAGTTCTGCGGCACACGTATTGTTTACGTGGATTTCTGCTTTTGAAATCCTACAGCCTAAATGCTGCCTGTTCCGTGGGCAGTACGATAATAACCAAAATATTAGAAATATGAACTTTAAGACATTTAATTTAGTCGACAAGATTAACGCTACAGGGTTGGATAATACAAAGTGGAATATTTATATACACTTGGATGAAACAGACACGAAGGAATTTTACGGAACAAGAGAGAGCTACATGCTCCATCCTGGAATTTGGATTAGCGTTGTTGAGGAAAAGAACTGTGATTTTCCTTTCCGTGACCTTTGCAAGCCCGATCATGTTGTAGACATTGACGAGCGCTATGTTATCTTATTCTACGAGGTCGATTAGCCAAAAATGTGCTCAGGCATTTACCTGGGCATACTATGTAAAACCAATTTAATTTAGAATTATGCAAGACAGGAAATCACAGAAGAATTTTGAGCGTGCTCTTATGCACGAGATGGAAAAGATCAAGATTGCAGCACGTCAGTGGTACAGCAACAACGCGAAGGGCTACAGGGATTATCGTAGCCGTGAGTCTATCTCAAAGAGTTTCAACGAGATAGCCATTTTGTGTATGAGCTAAAATTGTGCGTGGCGGTTGTCACGCATACTACAAACCAAAAAATGTTAGAATTATGAAACAGAAGAGAAGACTGACGGGGTATGTACTCGTTGATCCGTTCGATGGTGCTATCCTGTGCCAGTATCCTGTAGGATCGGGATTTGACGGAGATTGTGTTTCTGCGAAGATTGAGGCTATCCATGATGCAGAAGAGAGAAAAATAAAAGGTTGTCCCATGGAGGTTTACGGCTGTATCAACAACACGTATTCGGACGGAACAAGAATTTATCCGCGTAATTAGCCAGAACTGGGCAGTACGATAATTGTGCTGCCTGCTATTAACCAAAACAGAATAAATTATGAGCAAGAAGAAAGTTGCAGGTGTCGAAAGACCTTACTCTCCTCGCAAATTAGGAGAGTTGTTGTGTGATTACATCGTACAGGGTGGATTTGAGGAAAGTGCAAATCTTGATTATTTCTCCTCAAGTCATGACGATGAGACCGAAATCAAGAAAGAGTCTTTTGATATATTCTCTATTACTAAGTTCGGTTCAAATGAGGGTATTTATACTTCATTTTACATTGAGTATTACGGAGAAAAACGAATTAGTCTTATGACAGCCAAAACTTTGGGTAGTTCAAAGGAGGATTACGTGAATATGCACATGATGGCGGCAAACGTCTGCTATTCGTTTCACAAATTCGTAGATAGAAATATAGATTGCTTTATCTGGTATGGATACGACATCTCGTACACGATAGGCGACAAAGAGCACAGCTATTGCTGGAGCTATTCTATTGAAAGAGTAGAGGCTAACGCACGCGAAATCTTGAAAAAATATCCTAAAGCGAAAGTGTTTTACGTTGATTGCTACACTCGCAAAAAGTGTGAGTGTAAAATTTTAGCCTAACAAGCGGGGTACGTTCTGTACCCTGCTTCTATTATTAACCAAATACATTAGAATTATGACACAAGCAGATGTTAATTTTCTACAGGCACTTGTAGAGTCCCACGAGCAAGTTATTGCAGCAGACTGCAAGAGACGTAAATTAAGCAGAGAAGTTTATAACAAGCGTGTATCTCAGAGCGAGAAGAGAGCGAATAAGATACTTCGTGAGATGATGTGTCGCTAAACAGGGTAGAGCTATTGTTCTACCTACATAATAACCAATTAACGAAAGAATTATGGAATATTTAAAGACACAAGAGTATCATACACGTATTGATGTGTATTTTGATGGAGAAAAGTATGTATTCATCAACGCATTCCACGGATGTGTGGCTATTGCGAGAAGAGAAGGACTCGTTGAGTTCACTAATGACGGATTCAAGGCTCACGTCAAGTTCAAGGTCGAGAAAACGATACGCACCATCAGTAAGAAAACTATAGATAGAGCCATCTATAAGATGGAGAACAGATACATGAGCACTATCGTTGAGTACGAATGGGAGGAGGTTGACAGAGATGACTTGCCTTATGCCGTGAGCGTAAAAGTAGAGGAGCGTTAAGCCAAAAATCCTGCGTGGAGACACGTAGGAGCAATTAACCAAAACTAAACGAATATGAGAAAAAGAAGTTACAAGACCATACGTGGTCTAATGAGACAGAAGTTTTATGGATTCCTCTCTGTTAGCGACATCCTTAATGGAACGTATTATCACAAATATGGATGGCATCAGAAATTCGTACTGACAGACGATGCGTTGAGAGAGTTTACAGATGGTATCTGCGGTACTCTTAATATGAAAGACAAAGATTACGTTTTTGACAACGTAAGATTTGGCAGGATAAAGAACTGTGGCATCCTGGAAAAAATCGGCGTCGAATTGCATAGCGGCAAGTTGTACTACACGTATATGGCCGGTCAGTACTATCCGTCAGAAGCCCGTTATGTAAGAAAGCTTCTGAGATGTAAGTAGCCTAACAAGGTGCGCCCATGTATGAGCGTGCCTTCTATTGTTTAACCAATATTTTTGAATTATGGCAAGAAAAGGCAAGACACTTGAGCAGCAGTGTAAATATTACAACTGCGAGGATTTCGTTTGTGATGTAATGTTGTATCATTACATCTGCGGAAACAAGAAAGGTATGGTAGAGGACTACAAGGAACTCAACATGAAGGCAAGACAGATTGCTGTTCAGCAGATTTTTGAGTCCGGCCACCACCCGTCTGTTCTACAGGATATCATTACACATCTTATGTTCGGTTAGCCAACCAATCCTCACTCCCACGGGTGGGGATTTCTATTAACCAAATATTAGAATTATGATAACGGATTACTACACAGCCGTACACTGGCTAAAAAGTGCGTTCATCCTCTGTAACGAGATTGCAGAGAATGACGAATCAGTGATTGAAAACATCGAGTATCCAGAGTGGACAAATGGCGATGAAGAAGAAAGGGACAGAATCGAGATATTTCAGTGGTTCCTCACTAACATGAGCGAAGAGGATAAGGAATGGATGCAGAAGAATTTCCCTGATCTTATCTTCTCTTACTCAGACAAGCTTGGCTTGTGGATTCTTTGCGTAGATCATTTTGGAACGATGTGGAAGGGAGTCCAAACGACTACCAACTGCGAGAATGCGGCAAAGGCTAGCCAGCTGCCGTAGCCAAACCAATCCTCACTCTTACGGGTGGGGATTTCTATTAACCAATATTACATAACTATGAGTGAATTAGATAAAATCTTAAATGACGATTTACTAAAATGTGAAATCGTAGAGTCTGTAGAGAATGCAACAAGACGTGTGGATCTTATCAAGTGGACGCACGACGGTTTATTTTCCGTTGCCGACTTGCGCAAGGACACCGGAAAGCTTGAAATATCAGAAGTTCCAGAGACGAACGAGCTTGAAGCGTACAAGTATTTCTACAAAACCTATTGGAGTTTTGTTGTTTCTGCCTAAAACTCCCCACAATAATGTGGGGAACCATTACGAACCAAAAACAATTAGATTATGGAATCAAGGATTAATGCAGCAAGGAAACTACTTCCACTCTACAACAGCATGGAGGTAAGGAAAGTGAAACTATCCACGCTTTACAGACGCTTATACAGGTTTGGTGACGCATGGAGATGTAGTGGTACGGGTTACGACTACACCGTTTGAGTCTAAATTTCTCCCCTCGCATGGGGAGATGCCATTATTAACCAATTAAACAGATTAGATTATGGAGAATGTATTTCCTTTTGTAGAAAATCCAGCAAGCGAGGATGTTGTAAGATATTCACGTGCCGGAGAACTTAGAGCCAAATTAAATCGAGGCGAAAAGCTAACAGCGGAAGAGAAACTTTGGGTAACAAAAAAGGTCATAGACTGTCGCATGTGGTCAGGAGCCGGCATAGCTATTGTTGGATATATCGTAAGTTTCGAAGATGTCTTGAAGAGATTTCTGTATTGCCAATACGGAAACTGGGTGGAGACTTACGCTTGTAACAAGACTTGCTTGAGAAAATCAGTATATGGTAGAATTGACGAGATTGTTGAGTTAGCCTAAAACGGGGAGCTACGGCCCCCTACCACGAACCAATAAAATCAGAATTATGAACAACGTAAGATTTATCCCAGGATACTATGAATGGCATCTCGTTGATGAGAAAGACAACGTGCTTCTCAACATTCCAGATGGTATCATTGACGATTGCGAGACAAAGGCTGATTTGGATTTCGTTATAAGAGACATTCCAAGACAGGCATTGAGAGCAGTCGAAGAAGGGGAAGAGCTCTATGGATGTGACGTAAGCAAATACGTCAGCGACATAGATGATGACTGCGTAGCCAAGCTTATGGCAGATACCCTATCAGAATATCTTGGTTTAACAGCCTAAAAGCCGTCTGAAGACGGCACTACAAACCAAAACAAGAAGAATTATGAATGAAGACAAAATCCTAAGTATGTTCTTTGAGCCGGAGCGGTGGCAGAATGCTATCAGCAAAGGCATTGACAAGGACATGAACAAAGCAACCCTGTATCAGCTCACAACACCAGAGGCTCGTCTTATTATGTATGAGAGGATTAAAAGCGGTAATTACAAGATAATGCCGCCACATACAGCCAAAATTCCGAAAGACAACGGAGATTTCCGTACAGTCTATGTGAATGAGCCTGTAGACAGAATCCTTTTGAGCATAGCAAACGACCTCTTGTTCGAGCTGATGCCAGAGATGGTGCATCCACGCTGTACGTCGTATCAGAAAGGTATCGGCTGCGGTCGTGTGGTGCAAGATGTGTCTCGGATAATATACTCAGCAGAGGGAAAAGTCATCGGATGGAAAGGTGACTTCTCTAAATACTTCGACAGCGTACCTATTCGGTTCATCGACTGGGCGTTTGATAAAGTAGAGGAGAAGTGCGGAAAATCTGCGCTGATAGATGTCATTCGTGACTACTATCACACAGACTTATATTTCGATGAGGACAACAACCTCTGCGAGAAGTATCAGTCCCTCAAGCAGGGATGCTCTGTTGCGGCATGGCTGGCTGATGTCATTCTCTATCATCTTGACGACAAGCTATCTAAGCTTAACGGATATTACGTCCGCTATTCCGACGATACGCTGTTTGTTGGTGAAGACTATGAGAAAGCCATGGATATTATGAAGAGCGAGCTGGAGATAATGCAAATGACTCTTAACCCTAAAAAGGTTGAGTATCTTGACGCTAATCATTGGTTCAAGTTTCTCGGATATTCCATCAAGGGTCACAACATCTCTCTGTCGTCTACTCGCATCAAGACCTTCCAAAAAGAGATTGAGAAGAGGACGATAAAGAAGCGTGACACCACGATGACGAAAGCCATCAATGCCGTAAACAGGTATCTCTACAAGGGGTACTGCGATTATTCCTGGGCTACTCAGGTTCTTCCGGTCATAAACGTGAAAGAGGACATCGACAAGCTCAACACCTTCGTCATGGACTGCATCCGTGCGGTCAAGACGGGCAAGAGCAAAGTTGGTGGTCTTGGATACGTGAAGACTCAGGCTGTAGGTTGTATAGACCGAGGTCGTGGCAGGAACGTGAAAGCCAATAGGAGTAAGACAGAGAGCGAAATCAAGGGATATCTATCGATAGGTTGTGCTCAGAACGCCTTGCGGACGAGCAGGGCAGCGTACAACACATTGGTAAATACTCTGTAGATTGGCTTCCGAGCGCAAGGAACTGTCGGAATGAAGGTAAAATTTGAATATCAGGTTGCGGAGTACACGGGCCTCCATCTCTATGAGATGGGCCCTGCGCTCGTCCTAACCGGATATTATCAATCTAATAAAGCTATGCGCAGTATCTCCTGACCGGCAGACTCTGTAACCGAGCACACGGACGTGGGAGAAGGACGGACGGATTTAGGCAACGCCTCGAAGACATCATCCGAAGGTTTCGAGGCACACAAGTCTATGACTCGCTTGCCTCGAGACTTTCTTATGACGCACAAGTCGTAGCTCATCAACAGAGTACAGAAATGTGCCAGTCCGCATGACTCCCACAGGTGGCGCACACCACCACTCCCTGATGAATGGCAGAAGTTTACGAAACAGGTTCTCTAACCAGAGTAGTTGATCCTGGACGTCGTCGTATACTACTTACGACGTCCTGGATCATCTATTCTGGCGAATCCTGTGTCAAATCAGAATCATAAAGTATCGTGCCGAGCCATCGGTCAGGGAATTACCCGAGTACGAGGGTTGTCTTCGGTTTGGGAATAAGTTTAAGCGAAGTCTTAATCCATCACGCGTTTCCTGCCAATATCAAGCCGTCTACGCGTGTCATCAAGACTCCTTTATCAGAACATTACATTGCCGTACAAAATTCCCATGTCGAAGACAACGTTATTGCCAAACGAGGTACACAAGGAGGCGGTACGATTTAATACCACGTGATAAAAGCAGATCACTGACACTGGGTTATACCCAGGTAAGTGATCTCCTCTCTCACGGGGTTATATCAAAATCATACAGTTATGGCAACGAGCCTTTAAGTGTACCTACAAACAACCAAAAGTGAATTGCATCACGACTTATCAAGAGTATGAGGTTTACACACCCGCGTTCAATTTGATACTGGCGCCGCACAATTTTGCGGCGCCTGCATCATTATGACGCGGGTATCATCATAAAACTATATTCATGCAACATAATACATGAGATAAGTCATTCGCATTGCAGCGGTGTCCGACAAGGTTTGACAATTCATCCTACATCCCTTCGTCGAGAACTCGCAGAGGTGGAGCTTACGCTCCATGAGGGCGACTTCTTGCGAAGTTATGTAGCTAATCGAATGCTTAAAGTCATGCAGCATATCAAATTGAGTCGGAATAGGTTATTGTGAGCCGAATAGTACGCAAGAAGGAAAGATTTAGACAAACAGTCCGTATCTTCCTGAGTCCGTCCAGTTATTACCTGGACGACTCAGGATTCACTCGACTGTTTACATCGAGCGCATACAGAAACACAACGTATCCTTTGAGCGTACTGCTATTAACCAATATTTTAGAATTATGATATACGAACTAATTATCAACGAGGTTAGGGACGGTGCAAAGTTCACCGTCAACTTTCAGAAGAGAACTTGTAGAGTGAATGGTAAGATTATCGTGAATGATATGCAGTATAATGGCTGGCTTGGCACATTTCCTTCTACGGAGGAAGAAATAATGAGCAAGATAGAGCAGCTATATCAGGAATACAAGCATTCTGTGCCGTCAGAGCGTTCTGAATCACATCGACACTACTACTTCAAGGCTTTGCCTGAGAAAGAGCTCTCAGACGAAGATATGATGTACGGAGAGCGACGTGAGGTGGCGAGATGCAGACTGGAGGTGTATGTCCTGTTCTGCATAATTCTTGGACGCCTCACATGGAATCCTTCATGGGGAACGTGGTTCTGGCGTTCTAAAGACGACAACGACCTGATCATTCTCAGAGACTGGATTGAGCCAAACAAGGGTGGGGCGTAAGCCTCATCCACAAGATTTAATTAACATTTTAATAACCATTAACAAAATTAGAATTATGAAACAAATTGTAACAATCACTGGTGAGAACTTGAACTTCGTAACTAACAGCGTAGAGGCTACTGGCAAGAAGACCAAGGCGCAGATGCGAATGGAAGCATTGAAGAGTGCCGGCGTTGATGTAAGTAACTACTACACTCTTGGTGCTGACAAGCTTGTCAGAATCGAGAAAGGCGAGGCTATACCTGTTGATCTTGACGATGTTGCCGTTGATGCTGTTGGCAAGAAGATTGTCGAGGGTGGATACGTGAACAACTGGAAGCTTTTCCGTCGCTGGGTAACCGCTCAGATTTTCGGTATGCTCCGTGACATGAAGTCCGACAAGATGTCTTTCAACGAGCTTTTACAGCGCAAGGGCTACGAGTATCAGTGGCGTATGCTGGAAAACGAGTTTTACGCTCAGGCCAAGATGCAGGAGCATGGTGACACAGAGAACCTTTCGAAGCGAGAAATTTTCTTCAACGAATGCACATTCTCAGGTATGGTGGACGACTATATTGAGAAACTTAAGGCGTACGTTAACGATAATCTTATCTTCCGCAAGGACAAGAACGGATGCAACACAAAAGAGTACAAGCACAGATGCAAGGGTGTTCCTTATGTTCGTCTGAACAACAAGGACATCTTTGTTGCAGACTTGATGAAAAAAGTGTATGTTCCTCTGTACAAAATTGCTCGCGACGGTTTTGACACAACGAACAGACGAGAACTCTACAACCTCGTTAAGAAGTTCAACAAGATTCGCAAGCACCTCGCATGGGAAACCAAGCAGTCCGACACGTTCATCAGCGCCTACAAGGGTGCGGGTTCTTACTTCGCAATGCGTAACCTCATTATGTTCAGCGATGCTCGCTTTACAGGAAAGTCCGAAGCGGCATCTCTCCGCAAGATAGATACCGATGCTGCCAAGTATGGCGCAGATGAAGAAGGATGGAGAATGCTTGGTGTGCTCAAGCAGCTCATCGCAGAGTCCAACATCTCTATCGACGGAAAGCTGTGCGTTTGGGCAGAGGAGTCCGCTTTCAGAAAGGCGGTCAACAAGGCCTGCAAGAAGTCTAAGTAACAACACCTAAGGTCTGTCACCTTCGCGCGTCGGTCTGACACTACGATTTACAAGAGCTTCTTGTATCGCCTTCCGAGTCCGGCAGAATCAGCCGGCATCTGAAGGCGAGCATAAAGCTCTCCGGATCACGAAGCTAAAGCAAGACACCACGTCAGAGAATGCGCGAGTTTAAAGCCAAAAAGGTCGGTTGTTCTGCAAAGGATAGCCGACCGCAATTCATTAACCATTAAACTTTTAGAATTATGAGTAAGTATTTTGTAGGTATCAGCGAGACAACGAAGGGTTGGGCGGAAGTAGAGGCGGACAACGTAGAACAAGCCAAGGCTAAAGCTTATGAGGCATGGAGTAACGAAGAGGCTTTTATGGACGAGAAGAACTCTGAATGTTCCGTTGAGTGTACCTATCTGAAAAGCCTGTAAACGGTTCTCTGTGCCCGACAAGCACAGAAACCACTATTATTAACCAAAAAAACTATAAAGATATGAATACAGTTAAAGATGGATATGATGTTATCAAAAGCCTGCGCCCTGCGCCTATCGACCAGACGAACGTCATGGAAGACAGTCTGCTTGACTTGCTGTTCGATGGCAGCAGATACATACAGGAGGGCCACAAGGCCGTTGGCTTTATCAACAACCTTCCTTCTATCGTTTCTGTTTACGACAACTGCCTTGCTGTATCACTCATTCCGAACAACTCTCCCGAAGAGGAGGTTGACGAATGGGCTGTCCGGGTTGTCAACTCTTTCTCTACCCAGCGCTTAGACGAAGTGAGAAAGTTCGAGTATGTGAGCCTGTTCAATTTCAACGATGGACTTGTCTGCACCTATATGGTTACGCGAGGTGTTGTTGAGTTGCAGTTTCATTTCACAGACTAAGCCAAAAGCCTCGTCACAAGGTTGATGAGGTGCATTATTAACCAAAAAACAAAAAAAGAATTATGAAAGAAATCAACGTAAATCCGAGAAGATACGTAAAGGCTATCATTGAAGGAAATGATATCGTCGAGAAATCAATTCTCGATGTAATCTTTGATAAGCCGTATATCAGTAACAAATTCCATCTTGGTTTTGTCGGAGATGTACCTACAATGATAGAAATAAACGGAAACTACATGTCTATCAGAAAGCTGCATCGTTACGACCCTGTTGAATGGGGAAGGGAGATTGTCAAACGATTGACTGGGTATGCAGAAAACAACATAAATATTGGTCATACAAAGCAGTATCTCGAAGAAACTATGGCAAATCCTTTAATCTACACGCTCTTCCTTGGTAACGATTTTTTAACTGTAAAACTGAACTATAATGTAGAAGTAGATACAGACTAAGCCAAAACCTGGCTGTGAGTTATACAACTCCAGCCTTCCATTGTCTAACCATTTAAATATTTTGAATTATGACAACAGTAAGAAAAGCAACAAAAATCCTGAAAGCTTCCGATATCATGAAGAAGAAGGGTATCGTCCAGAAGCAGATGGACATGAGTAAGTTCAATGAGGTCGTGGAGGATTTCTTTATGACCCACGAACCAAAGGAAACAATTCTCCTCACTCCGAAAAGATTTATCGAGATGGACAACCCTCCCGAGGGAGATTTCATCGACTATCTCGACGTGAGCGTGTGGGAGAAGAAATGCGATGACCCAGACGATCCGTTTGATTTTATAGACTATCAGTGCATGAAAAAGAACGGAACGCTACGTCCGATGCTTATTGTCAACGAGCCGTTCATCGGCAATGCTGCCGGGTGGCTGAGAGATTTTTGTGGATTCTCTGTCAAGAGCAGAACACGAAAAAAGAAAAAGGAATACATCGTGTCTCTGCCGGTGTAAAAGCCAAACAAGGCGTGGAACATTATTGTTTCACGCTTCTATTATTAACCAATTAAAATAGAAATTATGGAAGAAAAAATCGAAAAATTCAAGGAATTGATGGAAGCAAAGCATAACTGCCAGTTTTGCCTTGACAACGCTACAGGAAGTGCGGATATGCACGGGTTAGTGTATTGGGCAGAGAGAGTCGAGAAATTGAGAGAGGAGGTGTCAGAGCTATTGTAGTCAAACCAAACCGTTACATATCGTAGCGGTTTCTACAAACCAAAATATTAAGAATTATGGATAGAAAAGAGTTAAAGAAAGAGATTGTCGAGTTATGTTCAACTGTAAAGATTGAGCTTGCATGCACCATTCGTGAGATCATGAGGGAGTACAACGTACAGAAGAAAGAGCTTGGCTGGCCTGTAGTTATCAACAATAGCAGTTATGTAGATGTCGTAGAGGTAGGCAGTAGTGATACTGACATTCCGGTTTTCACCATAAGTGTCGGTGCTGGCTGTTACAAAGAGTATCACAAGGTAAGAGCATTTGATGATTGTGTGTCGATTGAGCTCCTCGCTGATATTACGACCGGGCTGAATAACGAATTGGGCGGCTACGTCGGCACTTATGTAGCAAAGTACAGATTCCTCTATGAAGATGGGGCTACTGCCGACATGGATGAGCCTTATATATTTCTTGCAGAATCAGAAAAAGACGCAGAAGATAAGGCATGCGACTATGCGGAGGTATGGAACAACTGGAATGATGATACGATAGAACTCGTGTCAGTCGAGAAACGGGTTGATTCTAAAGGTTAAATTAGCGTTAAAAACGGCAAAGGTTTGGTTTATACAGAAAAATATCAATAACTTTGCTGTCAATCTAACCAAAATATTTTAGAATTATGAAAGAGATTCATTTAAAAACAAGAGACTGGGAGAGGCTTCTCACCTACGAACAGCAGCAGAAGTACAAGTATGCGATAAAACAGGGGTGGTTCTCAGACTATCACGGTTCTTCGTGGCGGCATGATACCTTTTATGGCGCATATATCTGGAAACACCCTAAGTATATCAATGTTGTACGCACATTTTCCGATCTTGTTGGGCACAAGCCACTGTGGTCCGATGTTACAGACGACAATCTTCGTGACTTGACCGAAAAAATACAGGAACTATACGCGCCTAACTCTTCAAGAACGATATGCGCTACAATAAAAGCTGTCATAAGGGAGAACGACGAGAAGGGCATACAGAGCAGCAAGTTCGACTCTATACTTAGGGTTAAACGGGTTCCCGTTCAGGCTGTATATCTTACTGATAACGAGATACAGAGCCTTATCGACTATATCCCTCACGGATCTGTTGAGCGGTACGTTAAGCGAATGTTCATACTTGAGTGTTTATGCGGTGCCCGCCTGAGCGATTGCCACAACATCACGCCCGAGAATATCGATGATACAGGGAAATATATCGTCTATGTTGCGCAGAAAACAAAAGCGGAGGTGAGAGTTCCTCTTCACAAGAAGCTACGGCCATTCCTTGTATGTGGAACAGCAGACGAGCCTGTTGGAGGAGTTGTTGACGTTTACTTCAACAAGGTTCTGCGAGAAATATGTAGCAACTGCGGAATCGATACCCGTGTCAAGGTATTCAAATGCGGTAAGTATGAATCTGGACCAAAGTTCAAGTTCGTATCTTCGCATACGGGTAGACGCTCGTTTGCTACTAATTTATCAAAGAAGGGCGTACCGGTCGAGCAGATTGCAATCATGATGGGGCACGCCAACGGAGGCAAGCCAAATATCGAAATGACGCAGCGTTACATTGTGGGAAAGACCAATATTGACACAAGAACCTTGCGCGTTTTCGGTATTTACGACGATGATTACAATAGCGTCGGCGACGAATGCTAAACAGAGAGGAGGGTAGAACCTCCCTCGCTATTAACTAAAACTTTACAAATATGGATTACGGAGAAGAATACAAAGAGAAGTTGGCCAATTTGCGTGGCTGGAATCTTTTAAAAGAAGCAAACAAAATGAGGAAAAAGCTTTTGGCCTTTTCTGAGTTCGGTGATGTTGACGAAGCATTCAGAAGTGTCAAGGAAAACATAGAGCTAAAGAATGCTATCGAATCAAAGAACAGAAATATCGGCATTGCAAGAAGTTTAATAATGGACGAGCTCGAAAAGAGGGGTATTGATACAGGAGGTAAGTATCTCACAATGCTTACAGCCCTGAAAATCCTTCTTGGCATCGAGCAGTTCAGAGATAATAACCACAAATAATTTAGAATTATGAAAAAAGAAGAAGCTATAGCTTATAGAGAAAGCCTAAAAAACATGACAAAAGGGGAACTTATCAAGAACTCTATGTCATTGAAGAGGCGACTCGACAAACTATCTGGCATCTGTGACGTAGAAGATACATACAGAGCTATGATAGAGCAGGGACAGGCAGAGCGCAAGGCAGAGAAACTTGAAAAGGAAGCATCTTGTGTATCTGACCTCATCAAGAATGAACTAATAAAGAGAGGGGTGCGCTTCGAACCTTGGTTTTCGGCCACCCATCTCACAAATTTACTGATAGATAGTATTAACCACAAATAATTAAGAATTATGTTAGAAGGAGTAGAAAAGGAAACGCTCGAAAAGTGGGCCAAGGAGTGCAATGAGAAGTATCATAAACTTTTCATACAAACTCTTCAAAAGCCTATGTTGGGCGAGATTGGAACGAACGGACAGATGATCAAAGAGCTTAAAGACCTAAACATGAGCTACATCGACGAAATGAGCGACTACACAGATGATTTTGTCAGCGACCTTGATGGCGGTTTCATCGAACTCTTCGAGAAAGCAGAGGAGAATGGAATAAACGTCATACAGGAAGCGAAAGAGTGTCTTTTTACCCTTAAAGACGTAGACGATATGCTTAATGCTAAACATTGGGTCAACGAAGATGGCCATATATGCGACGAAGAAGGCAATAGACTTTCCGAAGACAGAGAGCATCGAGTATTCGAGGTTATCAAGGGAGGCAAGCATGACGATTAGCTAAAACCGGGGAGTAGAAATACTCCCTGACAAAGATATTTTCCACAAAGCGGAAATGAGGCTGCGCTATCGGCCATACGGGTAAATTAGACAAAAAGTTTCTTCCTCTCTTGCCCGTGAGGGTAGGAGAGGATTAAGAAAACAACCCAGATTAGCCAAACAAGGAGTTTTAACTCCTACTATTATTAACTTTTTAAAAATTAAGAATTATGGCAAATTGGGCATCAACAAGCTATCGTATTGAAGGCAACCAGAAGGACCTTCAGGAGTTAAACAACCTTTGCAAGGCGTTTATGAACAAAGAGCGTCCTGTAATGGAGGAAGGAGCGTCTGAGAACTGGGAAGGAAACATCATCCTGGCTCTTGGCGAGGAAATTGGTGACAGCTACATTCGTGGATTCATCCAGGACATCGAGCTGTCAGATGGCCTCCTGAGCATCGAAGCAGAGGAGGCATGGGGAGCAACGGACTTCAATAAACTCCTCGAAAAACACTATGACGGCATGAAAGTGTACTTTATAGTGGAAGAGGAAGGGTGTGAGGTCTATGCTACAAACGACGCAGAAGGAAAATACTTCAACTGTCTCTCTGTATTGACTTCATGTGTAGATGGAGAATATCACAGAGAAGAGTTTAGAACAGAGAACGAGGCATTGAAATATGCAGCAAAGTTAATCGGACGCACTTCGGTCACGAAAGATGAAATCGAAGAGTGGAACGAAGAACACGAAGATAGCGACGAATATATTAACATCAACGGGTTTGAGCTCGTTGACTAACCAATTTAGCCCTACGCATCACGGTTAAGCGGATTTAATATGACAACAAAGAATATAGTAATAGCTAAGAACAAGATAGATAATGTCTATCAGTTGGTTAACGACTTGATTAGCTATCATGGTATGGATATATTAGACTTGGCATATCCTAAGCACGATGGCGAGCAAGACGCTAACGCTGTCGCAGAAATGATGATGCTCAGACAATGTGCGAACAGCCTGTCAAAGGCTTGCGACATCCTTGTAGACAAACTCACGGATGCTATCGGTGACGAAGAAGAGTATGAGAATAAATAACACATCACAATATGAAGAAGTTTATTTTGCAATTAGGTAAAGAAAGCGAGGTGTGCAACAATGTGGAAGAAGCTAAGAAGTTTATCTTCAGATTTGGACATCTAACGAGTGCAGGCGAAAAGCGAATTACAGGCATATTCGATGGTACGATAAAGGTAACAAAGGGACTTTGCATGGATGATGCCAAAGCATATACCAGAACTTATACTATATCCCGAGCAGTCTTGCAGAATGTGGGTAAAGCCGATTCTATATTAGAAGAGAACGGATATTCGCTTGAACAGAGTGTAGGTGGGTCCTGGAGATTGATGAGAGATGACGTTCTTATATACGACGATCCTGCTTGCGAAGACCTCAACGAAGACGAGGCTACAGCAGTAGAGTTCTTCACTGGATACTTTAAGGAATACGTGAAGTCATACTCCATGGATTACGAAAGCTATCACGTTAATATTACCGAGGATAGTGAGTATTACCATATTGATTTCCGCACGGGCTTAGGCGATGCGCATTACCTCAAGAGCGATTGGACTCTCGAAGAAGCGCTCAAAGATCAAGCCGAGATATAATTTGTCTAACTTATCAGCCCTCGACATCACGGTTAAGTCAGTAAAATGGAGAATTATCTTGAAAAAGTTACAAAAGAGAATGGCAGTATAGACGTTAACGAATTGAGCTGGAAGCAGATTATTGCACTCCTCAATATGTGGGACACAAACGACGCAAAAAGAGAGAATGCGTCATTTACCGAGATGCTGAAGCGATGCTATAAATCACGTCCATGGCACGAGAACGCGAATATCATCTATTTGCATCGAGATAACAAGAAAACTACCATCCTCCCTCACGCCTGTTATAACCTCGACGAAGCAGAGGAAGATATGATATTTAATTTGCTCAAAAAGCAATTTCTACAGAAGTAGTAGAATAAAAAATGCCCCGACCTAAGCCGGGGCTACCACAGACCATTACAGTCTGACATCTACGATAGTAGAAATTTGCTCTTCATGAGCGTTTAAATCCACAATTCCGAAGAATTGACCGTCAACGGAAAATATTTTTATTTCAATTCCATAAAGGTTCGATTAAAGTTTCTCCGAAGACGATTGCAAATTTAATAAATTAAATAATACGAGCAAAGTATTTGCTTAGAATATTAACAAACTTTATAAATTATGAAGAAGATTTTATTTGCACTTGCTTTCATCATGTCGTGTGGCTTCTGTTTCTCGCAGAATACAGTTGCAGACATAGAGTTTGGGAAGACGTCATACGAAGAAGCGGTGCCGAAGCTGACTTATAGATTTGGTGAACCCGCTTTCGAGGATACGGATAACAGAATCATAATTTTTGCCGGTCTTCGATATTCTGGATTTTGGTTCGATAGGGCATGGTTCTTCTTCGAGAGCACCACATCGCACAATGTATTCAATAAATGCTGGATGATTGCTAATTTTAATAATGCTAAAGAGGCAAAGGACTTTAGGGATAATATTGCATCGAAAGTTGGTGAGAAATACAATGTTGAGGCAAAAATAGATCCAGAGACGAAGTTTAAAGACTATTACGTAGGGACATCACCCACAGATTCAACCAAGCCCTATATGAAAATATCGACTCGAAGCGACGGTAATGGCACATATACAACAGGCATTGACTATGGACCATTCGAGTTTATCGAAGAGAATTTTTGAATTTAACAATTCTACCATCCACTTCACGGTGGGTGGCTTTATTTTTGCCTAAAATCGAGGGGAAGATATCAGTATATAAGACTAAAATAGCTCACGAATTTCTACTTAACCTCGCTTGGCACAAGCTGTCGAGTGAGGTTTTTTATTGAAAAAAATCTAAAAATGTTAAAATCTTACTTTTTCGAAAAGCCCCGTAAATATACCTAAATATCAAATACGAAACTTATCTATGTCTAAACCTTGTTAATGCAAAAAGTGCCAAATTTGGCGATAAAAAATCTATTGCATACCTTTGCAGTGCTTGTTAGAAGTCACGCGCTAGCAAATAAATAAGATTATCAGAAGTTGACTAGCTCAACTACATCGATATACCCTATCCAAAGTTTGGAGCGTGACCCAGACGGCGGATAGGGTTTCATTTTATCCCTATCTCAAAGTTTCAAGCAAAAAAGACATACGAGGTTCAATCCGTGCAGTCCTCTTCGGAGTTATCGACCGATATATAAAACTGCTCTGTCAGGTAATTTACATTATGGTTGTGTAAATCCCGCAACGTGTCACCTCACGACGGGTGCCCATATCAGAAATGAGAAAGCCAACCATAACGAGCAAAGCTCTGTGGGTATCAGAAGAATTATGCTGGCTTTACAAGGAGTACGAACTACTATGGTATGTTATTTATATTATAGTTGATAAAAAATAAGGTTCGGCTCGCTTGGTTATCCCATTTATTCTTATGGGTATAGAGGTGTTGTATATATTAAAATGTAGAGATTATGAATGAAATAACTTTAAAGATTAAGTATATTTTTAAAAATTTTAAACATTATGAATGTAAAAAACATTATTTTGGCATCAGTACTCGCAATAGTAGTACTCGCCACAGGTTCAGTTATCGGTTGTTATTTCCATTACAACAACCAGGAAATCTCACTTCGCCAGCAGTCAGAGGCTCAGCGTGGCAAGATTGAGGGTGTTCACGACAAGATGTGGAAGGTTCTTCAGCAGAAGGCACAGGTTACGGATGAGTACAAGTCCGCATTCGAGTCCATCTATCCGAAACTTATCGAGGGAAGATACTCAAAGGGAGACGGCTCGCTTATGAAGTGGATCAAGGAAAGTAATCCTAACTTCGACGTTTCGCTATACAAGGACCTCATGCAGTCCATAGAGATTCAGCGCTCAGAGTTTCAGACATCACAGGAGAGAATGCTCGATATCATCCGTGAGCACGAGACGCTCGTGAAGACATATCCGGCAAAATGGTTCATCTCCGATACAAAACCTATAGAATACAAGGTTATCTCCTCATCCAAGACAAAGATGATCATGCAGCTTGGAGAGGATAACGACGTAGACCTGTTCAAGAAATAACAGCTTATGGAAATATTCATATTTCTAATCCCATTCGTGGTTGCTGCTTTCTTGTTGATATTCTTCAGGAAGCAGACCACCTGGTGGGAATACGCAGTACTCATTGTTCCATCCATCCTCATAGGCATCCTCATGGAGTTCGTGTTCAAGCAGTCCAATGCAGCTGACACTGAGTATCTCGGAAGCTACGTGACAAGAATCCGTCATTACGACGCCTGGAATGAGTACATACACCGCACGTGTACAAGGACCGTTGGAAGCGGAAAGAATCAACGTACGGAAACATACGATTGTTCGTATGTCGAAAATCATCCTGAACGCTGGACTTATTTCGATGCCAGAAACAATGAAGAGTTCTTTATGACCGACAATGAGTTCAATGCCGTCAGAAAGATTCTTGGAACCCAAAGCGTGTTTATCGACATGCACAGGCATTACTACACCAAGGATGGTGATGCACAGGAATGGGCATGGGATGGATCAATTGAAAACTCGTACACATTATCTTCCGAGCATGATTATAAGAATAAAGTGAAAGCCTCACGTTCTATTTTCAAGTTTGAGGATATAGATTATCAGCAGGCGCGAAAGCTTGGACTGTTCGAGTATCCGGATATCGTTCTTTATGACCAGAACCCAGTGCTTGGACTGAAGATTCCGAAGAATCAGGAGAAGGCGATGAGATGGCTGAACGGATACTATGGCGAGCGGAAGCAGTTTAGGGTGTTCGTCCTGTTCTTTACGAACAAGCCGGAGGAAATCGTTGAAAAGCAGCGCTCATACTGGCAGGGCGGCAACAAGAATGAGCTTGTCGTGTGCGTCGGTATTGACAAAAACAAGAATGTCAAGTGGTGCAACGCATTTTCATGGTGTGATAGCCCGGTCGTAGGCGTAAAGAGTAGAGACTGGTTCATGAGCAATCCTGTAAATCTCGAAAAGTACGCCGAGTACATCGGTCCGATTGTAGAAAAGGAATGGCACAGAAAGAACTTCGAGGATTTTGACTATCTCACAATTGAACTTACCGACGGGCAGTACTGGGCCATCATTATTCTCTTGCTGATATTCAATATTGTAATGAGCTCCTGGATTATTTCTAACGATTATAAAAACGATTTGTAGCGTATGATGGAAAAATAAAAATCTACATAGGCAGAATTTTCCCTATGTACTTAGAAAAATTATTCAGATATGAATATAAGAGTAAATAATAGAACTAATCGTCTGGAAATCAGAACCAGGAAGAGGATAATAGCCTTCAGCTGTGATATTCTGAAAGGTTCTTATTACCTTGTGCCGACTGCAAGATTTGACATCAGCAGGGCATACGGAGAGAAGAGCTTCTGGTTCTTATTCCTAAGTGCTTTTGTGTTGATTGACATTTTTAAAATTAAATAGATAAAACAAAGAATACAAATGCCTATGTGGTGTAGACGAAAACATAGATGAAGCCTGCGATAAAGTAAAAAGTATGGTTCAATCTTAAACAATCAACAAGAACGATTATGAGAACAATGACAAGAAACAAGGCGGCAGAAGCGCTTGGCGTAACTCCGCAGACTATAAGCAACTATGTGAAAGAGGGTATCCTTGGCGGCTTCATCGGCATCAAGAATACCCTGTACGTAAATGCCGACGACGTAGATAAGTATCTCAAGAAATACAGGTTTATCGCCGTCAAGGAGGAGATGATCGACCGCAAGCTCCGGGAACTGAAAGACAGAGAGAACGAAATCAACGACCGACTGGCAGACACAAGGAAAGAACTTCTTGGAGCGAAAAGCCACAAAACACCAGGTGCAATCACACTCGCAAAGGCGCTGTTCCGTGCAGCCATGATACCGCGCCTGTCAACTCGTGAAATGGATATTATTGACATGTACATCGAGGGGGAGAGCCTACAGGAAATCGCAGACGTATTCTCTCTTACAAGCACACGTGTCAACCAGATTCTCGCAAAGGCGCTGCTGAAATTCACGGAACAGACTGGCGAGATAACCGCAAATCTCAGAGAAAACAGTGATCTTGAGGCGGAAATCCGCTCGCTAAGGCTCTCTATGGCTGCTCTCAAAAAGGATTACAATGACTACCGGCTCAGTCACGGCGACACAGAGGATGAGAGCCTGTTCTCTCCGCCAGAAATCCTGCTGAAACCCATAGAGGAATGCGGCTTCTCCAGAAGGGTCATCTCTGTACTCAACTGGGATAAAGTCTACGATGTCAACGGCCTTGTGACGAAGTTCTTCTGCCTTGACGACATACTGAAACTCCGCAACATCGGCAGAGGAAGCCTATACGAGATTAAGTTCTTCATAGAGAAGCACGGACTGTTGTTCATACGACCGGAAGAGAGTACATCTCAGTACTATCGCCGTCTGAACCTGAGTATCGCCATGAACGACAGCGGGATAAAGTCAGATTAGAATATTGTTGTTATAAGTTAGTTTTTAAGGTTAATAAGATTGTTTATCGGGAGTATGTCTGTTTTCGGACATACTCCCTGTTTTTTATTTTATGGCGTCCAACACCTTTCTGTTGGCCTCATCCACCTTCCTTGTGTCATATTTGATGTACGTCGAAGTTATCGCATTGTCCCAAAGCGAATGACCCAGAGAACGGCCTATAACCTCCATTGGAATATCCATCTCGCTTGCGATCGTTGCCCAGGTGTGTCTGCTCCAGTAGCTTGTTATATCCTTCTCGACAGGGTGTATTGTGACATAATAGCTGTGTCGCTCCTTTTCTCCTATTGTACGAAGGTGTCTTGTCATGTTGTTTGCGAAGGTGTTTGTAAGAGTCGTTCCCGCCTCCTCCAGGAAACTGAGAAGATAGTCCTTCTTCCTGCTCTTATGCCGGCTTATTATCTCCATTGCCTCAGGCTCAACCTTGATGTCGTACAACTTTCCTGTCTTGTTGCGCTTGTAGCTTATACGTCCATTCTTCAAAGCCGTCTTTGGAAGGAACAGCAGGTCGCTTATGTTGATACCGATGAGGTAGAAACATAGCATGAAGCAATCTCTGTACATGGCCTTCTTCCCGGTCAGCCTGAAATCCCTTATCGCACGCAGCTGTTCAAGGGTCAGGCAGCGCTTTTTGGTCTGCTCCTTTCTCAGCGTGATACCACGGAACGGATACTTGTCAGTCAGTTCGTCGTCTATAGCCTTGTTGAAGGCGAACTTCATAATCTGAATGTCGGTAGATATTCCATTCACAGACCTTCCCTTACTCTTCTCGTGGTCGATATAAGAAAGTACCCACTTCTTGTCAATAGTGTTAAAGTTACAGTTCTTGTCGTAAGCCTCAATCGTTCTCGCCACTCGCTCGTAGTTTCTTCTCGTGTTGTATTTACCCTTCGTTTCTGCAACTTTAAGTATATACCCAACAAACGAACCTTGATCCGTCTTCTTTGCGCCCTTGACGATTTCCGTTACATGACATTTTAGCTCATCTGCCGTCTCGTCCTTGTGGTTTAAAATGTAATCCTCTACGTCCGCATAGAGATTCGCAAGCCTTGCGGTCTTCGCCTTTGCGTTTCGGTCCGACTTTGGGAATATCAACCCGGAAAACTTTTCAGTTGTCTGCAAACCTGTGTAGACATAGAATCTCTTGTACTTAAAGGTTATAGAAAAGAACACCTTTAGATCCCTTTTGTTTACATAAATCTTCATTGCATGATTTCCTTTCGTTATCTAACGCTTCAGTCCAATCAGCCTGTTTGATTTTTGTTTGCATATTGTTTGCATTTTATAATATATTTGGGCGTATTTACGGGGCTTTTCGGGCTGTTTTTTACATTTTTAGCGCATCAGTTTTAATGTTTATACTATTGAAAATCAGTGAGTTAAGTAGCGTTGTCGCCCAATACGTTACAGTTATCATTGCTATCTTTGTAACTTACTGATTATTAATTTATTATGAGTTTTTTGAAAATACGTTGTTTGCGTATTGTTTGCAATTTCACCGCTTGTTTGCAAGCATATCGAGAAGCTGCTTGATCTGAGCATCTTTGCTTGCAAGTTGTTTGCGCATATCTTTAATCTGTTCGCGGAGTATCCCAATCTCTTTGTCCTTTAATGACTCGTCACCTATAAAGAGATTTGAGACTTTAGCAAACGCATTGTTGTCCGGAGTACCCAGTGCTCCTTCGATGGATTTTTCGACATGTCCACCTATATTTATGTCTCTTCCTACACTATATGTATTGTCGGCATAAACATTTCCTTCTCCACTTTTGAGCCATTTTTGATTTACGCCCATATACTTGCTTATCTTGAATATGTCTTTGTTCGTTATTCCATACTCGCCCTTTAGCTTCTTTCGAAGATTTCCAGGGTCAATATCAACTTTCTTCGAAAAAGAGTTGGCATTGTATCCATTCTCTTCCATAAGATGTTTTATTCGACAAATTAACTCTATATCCTTCTTCATAATTACAAATATACAACTAAACACACGATTATTGTAAAATAACCTTAAAAACACACGATTTCACACGAAATTATTTGGTGTTTTCGAGTGAAAGTAGTACCTTTGCAAATGTCAATCAGTTAGAACAACGGAAAGACAAAAGCAAGGTGGAACGAGTGGAAGCACTCATCCAACGATTAGACACCGCAAAGATACGTGTTTTACCTCGTTTTACCAAGTTTTTTTAGTTAATAATTTAAAACGAGTTAGAAAAAGATTTCTTATGAAAGCTAATAAGGTAACTGCCGAAGATATTAAAAACATCGGAATAGGCGGAAAAATCGAAGTCGAGTTGCCAAACTATCTCGCTTGTGTTGCTGCGAAGGGTGCTGTTACTTATGTAAAGAGAGCATACCCAAGAACGGATGGAAACGTGTATTACACATTCCTCAAAGGCAACACTATTACAATCGGTCTTACAGACCCTCACACAAGAGACGTGATTCTCGGTGAGAATGTAAAGTACCGAAAGCGAGTTAAGGCATAATATTAAATGTGTAGAAGATAAAAAATGAACGAACTAACCAGGAAAGAAACAATGACCTCGTTAGAAATAGCTGAGGCGACAGGAATGCGTCATGCTGACGTAATGAGAAGCATTCGAAACATGGAGGAAGCATGGGTGAAAGTATCAGAACGCAATTTTGCGTTGTCATCATACAAGCAACCTCAGCCGAATGGAGGGTACAAAGATGTTCCTTGTTATATTCTCAGTAAAACCGAATGCCTGTACGTTGCCACAAAGTTCAATGACGAGGCGCGAGCAAAGCTTGTGTTGAGGTGGGAAGAGCTTGAAGCGAAAGAGATGAGCAAGTACCAGGTTCCGCAATCTTTCTCAGAGGCACTCATGTTGGCGGCTAAACAACAGGAGCAAATAGAGAGACAACAGAAGCAGCTCGAAGCGAGTTCAAAGGAAATCGTTGAACTTAACGGTGCGATAGCAGAGATGCAGCCAAAGGTGACATACGTTGATATCATCCTCTCAAGCAAGGAAACAGTCACAACGACACAGATTGCGCAAGATTATGGTCAGTCTGCTAAGTCATTCAATATCCTGCTTAGGAATTTCGGGCTACAGCGTAAGGTTGGCGGACAGTGGATATTGTACGCAAAATATCTCCCTTACGGATATGTTCAGTCGGACACTATATCAATAACGCACAAGAATGGTTCTGCCGGTTCAGTTATGCACACAAAATGGACACAGAAGGGCCGCTTGTTCCTTTACGAGGAATTAAAGAAACACAAAATATTCCCTCTTATCGAGGGTGGAAAGGAGGCTCAAAATGACACCAAAAAAGAAGACCGTCATCAATAATGTGGATAAAATATGGCTGTCTGCACAGGAAGCGGCCAACTATATCGGAATGGGCAAGACCTATATATCCGATCTACGAAAGAAAGGCATTCTGCCTCATTGCATGATAGGAAATGCAGCCTTCTTTTTGAAGAAGGATATAGATAATATGATGGAGACGCATAGGGTGTTCTAAAAAGTATGAAAAAAAGCAACAAATAATTATTATGTTTATAGGTGTTTGAAAGTTAATGTTAGAATGTTGCCCGTGAGGGTAGGTTTAAAATCTTTTATTGTCGGCAGCGGCCGAAACGGGACTGGTAAGTTGCATTGCCAGTCCCCACATGGACACATAGCTCAGTGGAGTAGAGCATTTCCCCCCTAAGGAAAGGGCCGCAGGTTCGATCCCTGCTGTGTCCGCAATGTTTGCTTCGTTGATTTTTAGGTGCAAAGCTAACGTCCTTTAAGCTTATAAAGTAGGTAGCTCGGGCAACTACAACCTTGCATCTTTTTTTAACAATAGCAAACAATAGCTCTTTGGCTTAATGGTTGACAATATAGTATGCGTGGAAAAGAAGTAACCGGATAGCGCAATGAGCGCCGTGACCTGGCGAAAGGACGCACGACATACGAAAATCCAGCTAATATCTGCATTAAGTAGTTTGACGAACCGCATCGGAAAGAAGAATTGTCGATGTAGGCACATACGAAAATAATGCAGTCTGGTGAATATATTATAATGAGTTCACATCACTCATAGTTTATATAATATTCAAAGAGGCACGTGGTGTACGAATGTCACGGTTAGACAACCCAATGATACCTTATCTTATCGTCTGACAGGAATTGGTGTAACTCCAATCGCGCCTCCCACTCTTTTGTTTGTTTTGATAATTTATTCATATTTTACACCACTTATCTGTGAAGAAAGGTGGTGTTTTTTACAGCGGAATAGTAGCAGTTGGTAGCTCGTCAGGCTCATATCCTGAAGGTCGGTGGTTCGAGTCCACCTTCCGCAACGAAATTTATTGCACATGTTAATTTTGCTCGTTAATTTCGCCAGGCGTGGCGTTTCTCTTTTTTTTAATGAATATTAGTTTTAATGGCTCAGCTCTGTCTGTGAAGATAGGGCTCTGTTTTTAACCTTAAAGCAATTAGGTAATGCGCTTGCGCCGCATAGGGCGTATAGAGAAGAAGGTTCGATACCTTCTGAGGTCACGAATAGATCATATTTCTATTTTGTAGTTGTTGGTTATTATTTGAATGGGAACGGAGGTCGTAAAAAACGCACGGCCTCCTTCCTTTTCCTAAAACAAGAAAAAGAATGAAAGTAATATACACAATAAGAGTTAAGAAAGAGAATATAAACGAACTCTCCAAGCTTGAGGCCGTAGAGAGAATATTCAATAACGAGAAAGGCCACATGGTAGTTCTTCTCAAACAGGATTTCACTGACGGAAAGAGAGAGGTCGCCGAGAACGACTATATTGTTCAGTGGAAAAGTGGAAAATACCAGAGGTTCGGAGCTGTTGCGTTCGATAATCTTTTCAAAACGCCAAGTGAGGAGGGCAAACAATGGCGATAAAACGGGTAATGAACAGAAAGGTCCACTATGAAGGGCTTGCGTTTGACAGTGGAGAAGAGCTTCGTTACTACATTCTTCTCCTCGATGACAAGAACGTTTCGTGCATTCACAGGCAGGTTAGGCTGTGCCTTATCAAGCCTCTGTATGTACTCGTGCCAAAAGCTCTAAAGACAAGAGTAAAGTGGGTCAGACGAAGCCTTGTAAAAGGGCATTACTATACGGCAGACTTTGTTTTCTTCGAGAACGGTAAGCTCGTCATCTGCGATGTTAAGTCGGAATACACGTCTAAGCTTCGCGAGTTCTCAATTACGATGAAGAATTGCATATCGCTTATAGTAAAGCATAATCTCAAGCGACATCACGGAGAAGCTAAGGTGATATTCCGAAAGGCGATATACAAAAACAGCAAAACGCTACGTATTGTCGATTATCCTTCGGATGGCGAAAAAGTCATATACGAATAACGTGATTATTTAACCATATACATGACTTTACTTGAATCATTTTTTGACAGTAGCCGCAGTGATGCGCCTGCTGTTTTTTTTATTCATTCAAAAAGCCTATGAAAATTATTATAGCATCATTTCTGCTTACAGTGATCGTGTTTCTGTTCGCAGCTTTTGTGGCAGTTCTTTTTAGAGTCAGCTCTTTTAAAAACGAAGATGATGGAGAAGGAGTTTAGGTTCAACAAGAACAATGTGTGTCTGAACCATAACGTCATCGAGGTCTGGGAGAACAACAAGAACACAAAGACGAGAGGTGTCATACCCGGGTTCTACATAAAGACAGCCGTCTTCAACGGAAAGTGGATATACGGTTACGATATAACCCTGCATAACGGAGGTATTGGAGAGCCATGTATGCAACGGCCATGCAAAAAAGACTGCAACACCGAGCGTGAAGCTGTATTGGAAGCATGTAAGGAGGTTAGAGAATACCTTCTTGAGCACAAACGAGCCTCAAGTCCAGACTACTCTCATCACGAGATAGACAACTATTCTCCGAAACTCATCAAACTTCTTGACGATCTCATGAGGCCCAAAGCTGTTCAGTTAAGTTTATTTTAAACATTAAAGATATAATTTTATGGAGAAGTTAAAATGTAATTCAGGCAATTTCTATGTTGTCGCTGTAGCTGTCGTTGAAGACAAGGATGGCGAAGTGAAAAAGGTGCGTAAGACTATTGTTGTCGAAGCGACCTCTTTTGGTGACGCAGAGCTCAAGGCGTTCGATTTTATGGGCGATTACAGTGTTGGCGATGTTGAGGTACTCAATATCACTCCTGCCGCATTCAGTGAGGTCTACTCTTCCTGTGATAGCGATGACGACAAGTTCTATAAGGGAACTGTCGACTATATCACCATGAACGAGAATACGGGCAAACCAAAGAAAACCAAGCAGTCGATGCTAATCCAGGCTAACTGCCTCAACAGGGCCACTCGCTATCTTGACGAGATTATGCGTGGGTCGATGGTAGACTACTCTTCTGTTTCTGTTTCTGAAACACAGATTTTTGACAGTTTCTTTATTCATAAAGTGAAAGCCAATGATCAACAGGGATAGTTTGCAGGCAGTATTCGCTCGCCTCACACCACAGGTAGCAGAGGCCGTAATGCGAAAGAGGAAAGAACATAAGTGTCTTATGAATCTTACGAGAAACAACTCTCTTATGGTTCAACAACAAGCCATCTTTCTTAACTACATAGCAGGAGAGGGCAGACGAAAGTTTGTCATCCCCACTGTTGAGACCGATGCAGACGGAAGACAGAAAGTCGTCGATAAGATTTCGTTCAAATACATTGACCAGAAATGAAACACGCCTGTATGAGCTGCTTCTGGCGAGGTCAGTGCGACGACAAGAAGTCTGGACGCACATGGGAACACACGTGCGAAAGATGGGAGTTTAGATATTAAAGTGATTAATTTTTAAATTCTATACAAATGGATATAAATCAGTTAAACAAAACTCCTCATAATCAGATTTGCGATTTGGCAAGAGATAGATTTATAGAGGTGTATAATCAGAAATTTGGAGAAGGTGGAGAGGTCTTCTTTGAAGAGCAGAAAGCCTTATTCAACGAGGAACTTCTCAACGGTTCGTTCAAGGGATATCTTGAAAAGGCTCCTTCGCTCAATATTCATGACGCATTCATGAATTTAGCAATCAACGGATTGTCTCTTGAAAAAGGCACGACGACATTGTGCTATCTTATGGGTTATAGCAACTACGACAAGAATACTAAACAATCGACTTATACCGCAAAGATTACATATACGGGATACGGAGAAATTCTTCTTCGTCAAAGAGCTGGACAGATTGTTAGGTGTGACAATCCTGTTATTGTGTATAATTGTGATGACTTTCGGTTCGGAGAGCGTGACGGTCATAAGTTCGTTGATTACGTAAAGACTTATCCGAGACCGGCAAATTCGTATATTGTTGCATGTTATGTTAAGATCATTCTTCCTAACAACTCGTATGACTACTTTGTTCTTGACAGAGAGGGTGTTGACAGACTTCGCGAGTATTCTGCCAAGTTTGGAGGCAAAGACCACAAGGCAAACGCTTTGTACGGAGGAAGTTTTGTAGGCAATGATGGTAAAACGTATTACAGGGATATAGATACGGGATTCCTTATCTCTAAGACTTGTAAGCACGCATTCAAGACTTATCCTAAACTGAAGGTCGGTCTTGGAGCATTATTGCAGGCCGACATCGACACGCAGGCTCTACAGAAACCGTCACAGGAAGCCTTTGGTGCTGAAGAAGTCGCACCGGAAGATAAGGGCGTTAAGGTGAAGGTTGATAGTGCTTCACCATTTTAAAATTATCATATATGGCAGAAAATACAGAATTACAGTTGGTTCAACAGCAAGCCAACAATATTACAAGACAGATTGCAACTCTCAAGTCTGATACAGAGAATGCTGTTCAGTCTAACAAAAAGTCTTACGAAGCATGTATTCATGCAGGTGAGTCTCTTTTAGCAGATATCGGCGCTTCTGGAATGAACGACGCTCTTGACGAGAAAGCTGCCGAGTTTATCAAGAAGGCTAAACTGACAGAAAAAGCAATGACAGAGAAGCGCAAGGGAGTCACCCAAGTGTTCGATATTGTCCGTAAGGGATTTACAATGATGGAGAATCTTATCTCTGTAAAGAACACAGATTCCGTTGTCTATAAGATTCAGGAGAAGCGCAACGAGTATGCTGCATACAAATTAGAGCAGCAGAAGAAAGCAGAACAAGAACGATTGCGCCAGGAACGTATCAAGGAAGCAAAGATTAAGCTGAAAACCGACACTATTGATACGCTCAACAATCTCCTTACAGAGCATTCTTCTACTGCTATCGACTCTCTAAATAGTACGTTTACGTTACTCACCCTTGACAATAAGGATGAGGTAAGGAAGCGTATTGAAGAATTCTCCGACGTTCTCGACCTTGGACATCTGTTCGTTAACAATAAGCCTTCTTATTCTTCCGAGGTGGATGAAAATGATGCTAAGGAGATTATGAATGGCGCCTACAAGGAGGTTTCTGCCTCACTCCTCCTATCTTACAAGCAGACGGTCAATACTACACGTGATGAACTTCTCATGAAGTTTGACTCCAAGGTTTCTGAGCTTTTTGAAATCAAGAAGGCTGAGGAAGAGCGCAAACGTAAGGAAGCGGAAGCT